>Ga0172379_10000121_pt1 | contig 206767 bp, 214 predicted proteins | sample GrowelOW334metaG_FD_119756 | JGI IMG/M metagenome (GOLD analysis project Ga0172379, IMG submission 119756) | Groundwater microbial communities from an aquifer near a municipal landfill in Southern Ontario, Canada - Groundwater well OW334 metaG | ecosystem: Environmental > Aquatic > Deep...
AATTGATAAAGACCGGGTGCTTAGGCTTGACCCGGGAAAAATCTCCGCCAACCCCCTGCAACCGCGCCGGGATTTTAGGGAGAAAGAATTAAACGAGCTCATGGAGTCAATCAGGCTTTACGGCATTATCCAGCCGTTAGTCGTTACCCCGAAAGGGGCGGGCTACGAACTGATCGCCGGCGAGCGTCGGCTCCGGGCGGCGCAGGCACTCGGGCTAAGAGAAGTTCCGGCTCTTGTCCGCGAAGCCGAAGAGCAGGAAAAACTGGAGCTGGCGCTCATAGAAAATATCCAGCGGGAAGACTTAAATCCCATGGAGCTCGCGCTCGCTTACCGGAAACTGATAGACGAATTCAATATCACTCATGATACGCTCGCCGAGCGGGTGGGAAAATCGCGGCCGGTGATTTCTAATACCTTAAGGTTCCTTTTACTGCCGGAAAAAGTCCAGCTCGCGCTGGCTAAAGGCGAAATTTCTTCCCGGCACGCGCTTTTTATCGCCGGGCTGGATACGGAAGAAAAACAGCTCGCGCTTTTTGAAAAATTTATGAGCGGGATGTCAAGCGTCAACGCCATGAAAGAAACCAGGCGCATGGGCGGCTCAAAAGAATCGCGGATAAAAATTGACCCGAAGGATCCGGCGCGCGAGCAGGCTCTGCAAAATTTTTTCGGCACCAGGGCGGAAATTGAAAGAACCGCCCGGGGCGGCAGGATAACCATCACCTTTTTCGGCAATGACATGCTGGATGATATTATAGATAAAGTTGGGGGAATTGATTAGCTGAAAATAAAACAGCGCTTTAGAAAATATAGAAAGAAGAAGCTCTAATTATCAATGATCAATTACCAATGATCAATGAATTTTCAATTAATCAATTTTCATTCCGATAACTCGGGATTAAAAATTTCATCATTGAGTTATTGAAAATTTATCATTGATAATTGGTAATTTAATTTCATCCATGTCCAAATTCGTCCATTTGCACAACCATACCCATTATTCGCTCTTAGACGGGCTCGCCAAAATTGACGAGCTTATTTTAGCAGCGAAAAATGACGGCGCGCCGGCCGTCGCCATTACCGACCACGGTGTGATGTACGGGGTAATTGAATTTTTTCAAAAATGCAAAAAAGCCGGGATTAAACCGATTATCGGCGTTGAAGCTTACCTCGCTCCCGGCGCTCGTACTGACAAAGCCTCAAAAGACGATGAAAAAAATTATCATCTCCTGCTCCTGGCGAAAAATAACCAAGGCTATCGCAACCTTTTAAAGCTGACATCCATCGCCCACCTTGAAGGGTTTTACTATAAGCCGCGGATAGATTGGGAAGCTCTAAAGGAACATAAAGACGGGATCATCGCCTCTACCGCCTGCGTCGGCGGGGAAATACCCCGGCTTATAATCGCCGGAAAAAAGGATCGGGCGCGCCAAAGAATTCTTGAATACGCCGAGCTTTTTGGGAAAGGCAATTTTTATCTTGAGGTGCAAAACCATCCGGATCTGGCGGAACAAAAACCGGTCAACGAGGCGCTTTTGGAATTTTCCCGGGAACTTAATATCCCGCTCGTGGCCACTAACGATTTGCATTACATAAAATCCGAAGACGCGGACGTGCAGGACGTGCTTTTGTGCCTGCAGACGAAACGGAAAAAAGATGACACCGACCGGATGGCGATGGCAGGGAGCGATTATTATTACAAATTCGCCGGACTTATGGAAAGCGAGTTCGCCGGCTTTCCCGGAGCAGTCGCCAACACTTTAAAAATTGCCGAGGACTGCAATGTTGATATTGAACTGGGGAACGTCCAACTGCCGTATTTTGAACTGCCGGCCGGAGAGAGCCGCAACGGTTATTTAAAGAAGCTTTGCGAGGATGGCCTCCTAAAACGCTACGGAAAAAGCTACGCCGAAGCGCCGCGGGAAATCCGGGAAAGGGTTGACTACGAGCTCGCGGTTATAGAGAAAATGGGTTGGCCGTCTTATTTCCTTATTGTCGCCGATTTTATCAACTGGGCCAAAGAGCGCGGGATCGTTGTCGGCCCGGGCAGGGGCTCGGCGGCCGGTTCGCTCGTCTGCTACCTGACGGGAATAACGAACCTTGACCCGCTTGAATATGATCTTCTTTTTGAAAGATTTTTAAACCCCGACCGGATATCCATGCCTGATATTGACATGGATTTTGCCGACCTTCGGCGGGACGAAGTAATCCGCTACGTTGAAGAACGGTACGGCAAGGAGCGGGTGGCGCAGATAATAACTTTCGGGACCATGGCCGCCCGGGCGTCGGTTCGGGACGTCGGCCGGGTTTTAGACTGCCCTTATGATTTTTGCGATCGGCTGGCAAAAATGATTCCCGGTTTTACCAAACTGAAAAAAGCCGTCAGCACCGTCCCGGAGCTGAAAGAAATTTATGAGAAAGACGAGATGGCTCAAAAGATTTTAAAATACGCCATGCGGCTTGAAGGGGTCGCCCGGCACGCTTCTACCCATGCCTGCGGAGTACTGATTACGAAAAATCCGCTGACCGATTACGTTCCCCTGCAGTATGCTTCATCGTCCGATCGGAGTATTGTTTCGCAATATTCCCTTCATCCGGTTGAGGATCTCGGACTCCTTAAAATGGATTTTCTTGGTTTGAAAAATCTAACCATCATTGAATCAGCCATCAGGATAATAAAAAATACGCGCGGACTAAAAGTAAATATTGATGAAATTCCGCTGGATGACAAAAAAACCTACGAGCTTTTCCAGAACGCGGAAACCACCGGCGTCTTCCAGTTTGAAAGCGCCGGAATGAAACGCTATTTAAAGGAATTGAAGCCGACTAGTTTTGAAGATGTAATCGCCATGGTGGCTCTTTACCGGCCAGGGCCGATGGAATGGATCCCGGATTATATTTTAAGGAAGCACGGCAGAAAAAAAGTTTCCTACCTGCACGCTAAGTTGGAGCCAATACTTTCTAAAACTTACGGGGTGGCGATTTATCAGGAACAGGTCATGCAAATCGCCCGCCAGCTGGCCGGATTTTCCATGGGCGAAGCCGACGTCCTCCGCAAAGCCATGGGAAAAAAAATCGCCGAACTGCTGTCCGAACAGAAGGAAAAGTTCATTGACGGTTGCGTCAAGAACGGAATTTCAAAAGAACTGGGCGAGGGGATTTTCTCCTTTATTGAACCGTTCGCCGGTTATGGCTTTAACCGGAGCCATGCCGCCTGCTACGCCATGATCGGCTACCAGACGGCTTACTTAAAAGCCCATTGGCCGGCCGAGTTCATGGCCGCGCTCCTTATTTCCGACCAGGGCGACATTGACCGGACAGCCATAGAAATTGAAGAATGCCGGAAGATGGGAATTGAAGTTTTACCGCCGGACATTAACCAGTCTTTTGATTATTTCACGGTCGTTACTTCCGGCACGGAAACCAACCAGACGGCCAGGGAAGACGAGAAAGTCAACACCATCCGTTTTGGGCTGAAAGCCATTAAAAATTTTGGCGACCATATCGCCGAGGCGATGATTAACGAGCGCAAGGAAAACGGCCGCTTCAGGGATTTAAGTGATTTTTTAAAAAGGATTGTTGATAAAGACCTGAATAAAAAATCTCTAGAAAGCCTTATAAAAAGCGGTTCTTTTGACCAGTTCGGGGAAAGGGGAAGCCTTCTCGCGAATATTGAAAATATGCTCGGTTTTAATAAAGATATAGCCAAAGCGAAACTGAGCGCGCAGGCGAGCCTTTTTTTTGATTCGCCGGCGGAGGCCCGGATGGAACTCATTAAGCTGAAAGAATCCGCCCCGGCCGGCCGCCAGGATAAGCTTGCCTGGGAAAAAGAATTTCTCGGCCTTTATATCTCCGAACACCCTTTTACCGATTTCAGGAAGCATTTTGAAAAGTTTATTGCCCCAATCCGGGAAGTTAAAAAATCATCAAGGAATGAAAGCCTTTACCTTGCCGGCATCGTCGCCAGCGTGAAAAAAATTATAACCAAGAGCGGCGAATCCATGGCATTCGTAAAGATTGAAGATGAAAGCGACAGCATGGAAGCGCTTATTTTCCCCCGGCTCTATAAAGACACCCCGGCTCTTTGGATCGCCGGAGCGGCGGTCGCGATGAGCGGAAAACTGTCGGACAAGGACGGTGAAATTAAAATTCTTTGCGATAAGGCCGTAGCGATTGAGGCGGAAAAAATTAATGGAAACGTTGACGCCATAAAAAGAAGTTTGGCCGCGGGTAACGGAAATTTCCGGGGCAGGGGGTTTAGCCCTAACTCCGGCTATGGCGCTAACCGCGCCAGTCAAAGCGCCGGAGCGCCGAAGCCGCAACCTCCGGCGAAAAAAAAAGTTATAATAACCATCCGGCCGGACATTGATTCCGCGATTCTGGGAAATTTAAAAAAAGCGCTTCTTTCCAGCTCCGGAGAATCAAAAGTTTATTTTAAAATTGAAGACGGCGGGGAACGTCCGAGGATTATGGAAACCGATTATAAAATAAACAGCCAGCCGATTTCATTGGAAAAAATAAAAGAAGTTTTAAAGGCGAAAATGGAAGTTGTAGACAGTATTTAGCCAAAGTGTTATAATTTATTATGCAGGAATTAATTTTTTTTGTGTCATTAGAGCGTGTTCGCGGATTGCCGTTATTAGAAAGTTGAATATAACGCAAATACGCAAATTAAACGCGAATGACGCGAATGAATAAAATATGCCGGATTCAACTAACTCTCCATTCGGGCAAGACGAAATTCTAGGACTAACGCCCGGGAAAAAAAAGAAGCCGCGAGTAAGGCGGCAGACAAAAAAAACTTTAAAAGTAACATTAGTCAGGACAAAATTGCCGGCAAAGAATGTTTTGGCGCGGGAAAAAGAAAAAAGCGGTTCGGAGGCCGGTAACTTGCCGGTAAGTTCAGGCGAAAAGGAAGCGGGTCGGCCATGGTCTTTTTTCGGAAGAGGAAAAATTACTTCCTTGTCCGGGAAAGCGGTTGGAAAATCGGCTGAGATAAAAAAAAGCGTTGAGCCGCGGGAGCCGGTTGCCGTAGCGCCCCTGAAGCCCGGATTTTACCGGAAAATTGCGTTGACTTTTATTTTTTTGGTTTTGGCGCTTTTAGGGGTAGTATTTTATTTTTCTTTTGTAAAGATAAAAATAATAATTGTCCCCAGCCAGGAGAAAATATCCGACAGCCTAATTTTTGACGTTTTAACGCCCGCTCTTTCAAGCGGCGGAGGCGAAGCGGCATTGGCAGGCGAAGCGGAAAAATTGGTTTTGGAGTATGAAGAAGAGTATCCCGCGACCGGCGAGAAAGTGTTAAGCGAAGAAGCGGGAGGGGAAGCCATAGTTTATAATAAATATATAAAAAATCAGCCTTTAGTCGCCTCAACCAGGCTTTTAACTCCGGACGGTAAACTTTTTCGCCTGAAAGAAACAGTTAATGTTCCGGCCGGCGGAGAGGTTAAAATCCAAATTTACGCCGATAATCCGGGAGAGATTTCCAGTCTGCCCGCCACCCATTTTACGTTCCCCGGTCTTTGGTCCGGACTGCAGGATAAGATTTACGCCGAAAGCCAGAAAGCGATTGAAGTAAAAAAAGAAGTAAAAAAATTTATTACCCTTGCCGATATTGAGAACGGGACGGCTAAAGCCAGACAAACCCTGCTCGCTAATGCGAAAGCCGAAATAAGCGCTAAGTATCCCCAGTACGATCAGGTGGTTTACGGTATAAATGAAAATTCCGTGAAAGTAGATGTTGATTCCAAGGCCGATGAAGAAAAGGAAGTTTTTAAGATTAAGATTTCGGCCGAGGTAAACGCGGCGGCTTTTTCCAAAAACAGCTCCCTTGATTTAATCCGCGAGAAATTCTCCCTGACCGTTCCGCGGGAAAAACAGCTTTTAGGTTTTGATGACCAGGGAGTAAAATACGCGCTGGTTGAGGAAGGGTTTGAGAACGGAAAAGCTAAAGTAAGGGCTGACTTTACCGGCAAGCTCGCCCTAAGCGAAAGCACGAATATTTTAAATCCCGAGGATCTGGCCGGCCTCACCCGCGCCCAGCTTGAAGAATATTTGAAAGGAAAGGAAGAAATCGCCGATTATGAAATCAGGTTTTATCCTTCTTTCGTCCGTCGAGTCCCGAACCTTTTAGACCGGATAGAGATTGAAGTATTAAAGTAACCGGATTTGGCGGATGTTTTGGCTCGTGGAATTAAGAACGCGGAATTAAGCGCGGGGACTTAGGGTGGTTCTTTGCTGTCGGAGTTTGACAAAAACAGCCATTTTTTGTAATATCCTATCAAGGCGATTGGTCGGTTTACCAAGCCGGCTGTCCCGCATTAAGCGGGGCATTCCGCGATAGCGGAGCCAAGCCTCTCTAATTAAGCGTTCCGCCTTTAATTGGCGGAAAAGCTGGGTGGAACCGCGAGGAAGCCTCGTCCCAGTATGATCATTTATTGATTGTATTGAGACGAGGCTTTTTTTTAATACTTTATTTAAATATTCAGCAACAAATATGAAAAACGAAGAAAAAAATCTTGAAGCTTTAAGGCACAGCTTGTCGCACGTATTAATGCAGGCGTTGGAGAATCTTTTTAAGGCCGTGCCTGGCGTCGGTCCGGCCATTGAAAACGGCTTTTACCATGATTTTGACGCCGAACATAAAATGTCCGAGGGAGACCTGATTCGTGTTGAAGAAGAGATGCGTAAAATAATTAAAGAAAATCTGGAAATTGAAAAAAGCGAAATGACGGCCGACAAAGCCATTGAGTTGCTTCGGGAGAAAAAATATGTTTATACGGCCGAACTGGCTCGCGATCTTAAGAAAGAAGGGGAGGGAACTCTGACTTTTTTCCGGCAGGGAGATTTTATTAACATGTGCAAAGGGCCGCATCTCGCCGCTACCGGAAAAATTAATCCAGACGCTTTTAAACTGACGAAACTCGCCGGCGCTTATTGGAAAGGCGACGAAAAAAATAAAATGCTCCAGCGGATTTACGGCGTGGCTTTCGGGACGAAGACTGAATTGGAAGAATATTTAAAGATACAGGAAGAAGCGGAAAAAAGGGACCACCGGAAATTAGGTAAAGAGCTGGATTTATTTTCTTTTCATGACGTTGGACCGGGTTTTCCTTTTTTTAAGCCCAAAGGCATGATAATTTGGAATGAGTTGCTTGATTTTTGGCGCGAAATTCATAGGCAGGCCGGATACGATGAAATAAAAACCCCGATAATGCTATCAAGGAAATTATGGGAAATTTCCGGACACTGGATGAATTATCGGGAAAATATGTACGAAAGTAAAATTGATGATATGGAATTCGCGATTAAGCCCATGAATTGCCCGGGCGGCATGCTGATTTATAAGGAAGGCATACATTCTTACCGGGATTTACCGCTTCGCATGGGGGAAGTCGGGCTGGTTCATCGCCACGAGCTGTCCGGCGTCTTATCGGGTTTATTTCGGGTGCGCCAATTCCACCAGGATGACGCCCATATTTATATGCGGCCGGATCAGATTAAAGAAGAAATTCTCGGAGTTTTAAGTTTAGCGGAAAAAATATATTCTATTTTTGGCCTGACTTATCATCTGGAGCTTTCCACTCGGCCGGAAAAATCTATTGGCACGGACGAAGCCTGGGAAACCGCGACTGCCGGCTTAAAGGAGGCGCTGGATGCTATTGGCCGGGAATATAAAATTAATGAAGGAGACGGAGCCTTTTATGGCCCTAAAATTGACGTTCATATTAAAGACGCTATCGGCCGCACGTGGCAATGCGGAACAATCCAGCTGGATATGAACATGCCGGAAAGATTTGATTTGCATTATATTGATTCGGACGGAGGCGAAAAACGGCCGGTCATGATTCACAGGGTAATTTACGGATCAGTAGAAAGATTTTTTGGAATTTTAATAGAACATTTTGCCGGCGCCTGGCCGGTCTGGCTTTCTCCGGTCCAGGTTAAAATAATTTCCGTCGGCGAAAAGCACACCGAATTTAGCCTGAAATTAAAGAAAGAACTGGAAGAGGAAGGAATTCGCGCCGAGACTGATACCGGCGACGAGACGGTCGGCAACAAAATTCGCAAAGCCAGCGGGGAAAAAATCCCGTATGTTATTGTAATCGGGGATAAGGAAATGGGCGGAGAAAAATTGGCTGTCCGCGTCCGGGGAATAAAAGAGCTGAAATTAATGGTTAAAGAGGAATTAATCGGGGAAGTGAAGAAAAAAATTGAAAAGCGGCTGATGGAATAAATCGTTTAATATTAGTTAAATATTAAATTAGCCGGCAGGTGCCAGCTTATTTTGGCGGGGGGCTTTGCTTGGTTTTAAGTTTTTTGGTATAATGGATGTATGTCCATGCCAAAAAGATTTAAACTCATCCTCGGAATTCTTTTATTTTCCCTCTGCGGGTCATTTATTTTTTTCGGAAGGGAAATAAAGGGGGCCGTAAGCAGCCAATCCGCTTCGACCGAAGTCAACGAGGAAGTGCGGAATATTAACCGTCAGATAGAGGAAAAGAAAAATAAATTAAAGGAAATAGAAGAGACGCAATCCGCTTACAGCCAGGCCATAAAAAATAAACAGGGCGAACGGGCCGACCTGAATAATCAGCTGGCGATTATTGATAATCGGGAGAAAAAAGCCGAATTGGATATTATGGGAACCCAGGTTGAAATTGATCGGGTGCTTTTGGAAATTGAGAAAACCGGATTGGAAATAAAAGAAAAGGAAGAAATAATCAACGAAAAAAAAGAACATATTTCAAAAATAATCAGGATGGTTTATAAGAAGGATGATACGAGCATCTTGGAAATTCTTCTTTTAAACGATTCCTTTTCCGAATTTTTAAACGAGGTTAAATACCTTGAAGATATCAATTCCGAAATAAAAGACACGATTGAGGCGCTGAAATCCGATAAAATCGCGCTGGAGGCGGATAGGACGGCTTTAGGTGCGAAGAATAAGGAGTTGGAAAAACAAAAAGAAGCCCTTGAAAATAAAAAATTGGCCTTGGCGGCCGAGTATGACAATAAAAATATTCTTTTGGAACAGACTCGTTCCTCGGAAGCTGAATATCAGCGATTATTGGCTTTAGCTAAAAGGGAGCAGGCTTCGGCGGCGGCCGATATCGCCGGGCTTGAGCGGACCGCCCGGGAAAAACTAGCGAAACTGGACGCCGGAAAGCTGGAGCTTCTTGACTCCGCTATGATCTGGCCGGTGCCGAGGAATGTAATTACCGCCAGTTTTCATGATCCGGATTATCCTTTTAGGTATATTTTTGAGCACCCGGCCATTGATGTCCGCGCCGGGCAAGGAACAAGCATTAGGGCGGTCGCTTCTGGTTATGTTGCCCGGGCAAAAAATAGCGGCATGGGTTACAGCTATATAATGCTTATCCATGGCGACGGTTTATCTTCGGTTTACGGCCATGTTTCAAAAATCTACGTTGAGGAAGACGAATATGTAACCCAGGGCCAGGTCATCGGCGCTTCAGGCGGCATGCCCGGGACTCCCGGGGCAGGAAACCTCACTACCGGACCGCACCTGCATTTTGAAACGCGCTTAAACGGCATTCCGGTAAATCCGCTAGACTATTTGCCTTAGCTCGGTTAATTGATATACTTTATATTAGGGGCTTATTCACGTGTTTCATTAGCGCTCCAAATGAATATATGATGTCCAAGAAAAAAATTAATCCGATTAGAGGGTTCACCTTAATTGAGCTTCTTGTAGCAATATCAATAGTAGGGTTTTTATCCACGTTGGCCGTTGTGAGTTTAAAAAATGCCAGGGAAAAAGCCCGTGACGCCAATCGTTTGGCTGATTTAAGGCAGATAAAAAACGCAATGGAAATGTATTACAACGATTTCCGCGGTTTTCCGTCCGCCGAACATAACGGTAAAATCGGAGTCGGCGGCAGTTTGGATGTGCTTTTAAAATCTTATCTTACTACAATGCCTCGCGATCCTTTAGGGGCAACGGACTCGCCGGTTAATTCAGTTCACTATTATTATTATGACGCTGGCCAACCATGTAATGGTGGAGAGTATGCTAACGCGACCCTGATTTTCGCGAGTGCAATGGAAAAGACAGCCGGAAATGCCGCGCAACTTTGCACAACGCCTTGGTCGGGAACGGAAATAGCGTCCGAAGGGTCTGCCAACGCTTATCATGTCCTAGTCGGTCAGGGACAATAATTACGTTGTTCTGGGTTAGTCAGTTGCTTTAAAATTCAGATATTTATTTCCTTGATTCCGTGGAATTTTTCGTGAACTTCGCGGAGTTTTTTGTTGGTTATATGGGTATATATCTGGGTGGTGGAAATATTTTTATGGCCCAATAGTTCCTGGATGTCCCTTAAACCCGCGCCCTGGTTTAATAAATCGGTCGCAAAAGAGTGCCGGAGCGAATGTGGGGTGGCGGAAATTGGCAGACCGGCTGTCTTCACGTATTTAGCAATTATCCGGTCTACCGAGCGGATGGAAAGTCTGGCTCCGGCAATAGCAGGGGAGCGGTAGTTAATAAAAAGCGGTTTTTCGTTATCTTTCCGCTTATTATAATATTTAGCCAGCCAATGAAGAGCCCGCGGAGAAAAATAAACCACCCGCGCCCGTCCGCCTTTACCGATAATATTCAATTCAAAACTTTTCCCGTTTTTTAGGTGCTTTTCAATGACTGGGATATTAAACTGGTTTATATTAAGAGACACTAACTCAGATACGCGGAAACCGGTTGAAAAGAGAATTTCCAACATCGCCCGGTCCCGGAGGCCGGCTTCGGTATTTATATCCGGCTGAGACAGAAGATCTTCCACCTGGCTGATGCTTAAAAATTTTATCACCTTATCCTTGTCAGTCAATTTTGGCAGACGGATTTTATTCGGCGCTAATGATTTTATGTCTTTAATGGAAAAATAATCTAAAAGTGCTCTTAAAGCTACCAGGTAATAGTTTTGGGTGGTTTTTTTTAGGTTCTGGCTGGTCCGGGAGTCCTTGGCGCGGGAGAGGTAGAGCCGGTAGTCCCAGATAACCTTGTCGCTCAGTTCCCCGGGTCTTAAATTTTTAAGTCCGCAACCGTTAAGCCAGAAAGTAAATTTTTTTAAAAAACGCGAATAATTTTCCACGGTCTTAGGGGAGAGGCCTTTTTCCACTTCACAATATTCAAGAAAACCGGTTACGTGGCCGGTCAGAGAGTCCTTATGGATTTTTATTGTATTATCGCTTTTAGCCATGGTTTTGAGTGTATATAGTGTCTATTAACATATATTATGAGACATTAAGTCAGGTTTGAAAATAGCCCCGCGCTTATGGTCGTTTCCCTCCTCTTCCGCTAACTATCTCTATGACCCGGCCGGGGTGAAATTAATTCCGAAGAAACTTATTCCGGGAAAAAATATAAAAAGGATCTTGATGATTAAAAGGAATACCCCGATAATAAGCAGGATGAAAATTACGATTGCCAGATAAAATAAAAATTTAAAAAGTTTCTCCATAAAATAATTTTATCCCAAGTCCTCGGGATTATTGATAATAAATTAATTCTCCGAAACGGAGGTCAATATATCTTTTTTTCAGGTACTCTTCCCCGAGTTTGTCCTTAATCAGTATGTAGAGGCGGTCAAGCTGGCTCTCGGGCGTGCTTTCGGTATTAAATAATATTTCCGGACCGGATGAGGCTACTTTAAGCTTTACGGTATGGAGGTCGCTGTCAATAATAAACCGCTCCGCTACGAAAGCTTTGTCCCCCGGTTCTTTTAGAGCTTCATAAAGGGAGCGGACATACGCGACCCTTTTTGCTTCGCGATCCACGGTTTTTTCCCCGGCCAGGGGAGCGGTCTGGTTTTCAACGACCGCCAGGCGGCTAGTGCTGATGCTTAGCGGGTCAGCTTCTTTTAATATCCGTCCGGCGTCGTCAATATAATAAAACTTATCCCCTTCCCTTAGAACAAAAGAATTTTCTTTTTCCTCAAAATTAATTATCAGGCGGTTTAGAAGTCTTTTTTTTATTTCCAGCTTTTGAAAGATATAATCATTGTTTAAGCGGGAAATAAAACCGGATTTATCAAAAATAAAAAGATTATTTTGCCGAAAAAATATCCAGCGGCTTTTTCCGGATTGTTCAGAAAATTTTTCCGCGATTTCCCGCTTAGTCGTTTCGTTCGTTCCGGAGATTTCCGGTCCGGCGATTAGGAAAAAACGGGAAAAAAACAAAAGCCAGACTATGCCTGAAATTACGCCCGCCGCGGCCAGCGCTATGAGCTTGAATCTAGCCGAAAACCGGCTTTCCTTCTTGGCGCGGTTAAAAAGAGGATTGCCCCTCCTTCTCCCGCGTTCTTCAGGGTGATAATTATTTTTTCTCGCTCTTCCCCATTTTTGCGCCATAAATTTTACCGATGATTTTTCCGGCCAAAAGCGCGTAAAGCTGGTGCCGGCCAGGCCTTCCTATTTCGCAGGTCATTTCAACATCCCCGGCTAAAATTTTCGCGGTCTGTTTCTCAAGGCGGCTGGATGATTCCATAATCCGCCAATCTGCCCCGTCGTTGAAGCCAAAAAATATCTTTTTTGCCGCGAACCTCCCGGCTCCGAGGTTTTTTACCTTTTCGTTATCCGAATTAAGAATAGCTGTTCCACCTTTTTTAATGTTTTTTAAAAGTCGGCGGTATTCATCCAGCAGTTTTTCCACTGAACTGAAATTATCCATGTACCGCTGGGTGATGTCGGAAATGACCGCGACGTCCGGCTTGACTATGGACAGGAGAAATTTCATGTCTCCCGGCTTTGAGATGCCGAATTCAAGGACTAAAAAATCTGGCAAGCGGTTTTTTATCGCCGCCAGCGGAGCCCTTAAAATTATGGGCAGCCAGGCCTGGTACGAGCCGTAGCCCGAAGGCAGTGAGAGGATGGCAACCGGTAGGCCGATTTCGGTATTAAAGCTCCTCGGCGCCGCTTTAACGGTTTTTCCGGCCAAAGAAAGCTCCAGCGCGATCCGCTCTTTAATAAAAATTTTGTTGGCTGAACCGGCAACCACGATTATTTTCGGTCGATGGATTAAAAGCGCCAGCCGAGCCATGGCTTTAAGGTAAATGCTAAGCGCGAATTTTAGAATGGTTTTCATATATTTTTGAATAGTGACCGCCGCATTCGGCACAATATAATCAGTCCTAAACAACGGTTAACTGATTATTATTCCAGTTCAACTTTTTCAATAACCACCGTTTCCAAAGGATGGTCAGTCTCGTCGGTCGCCAGATTTCCGATTTTTTCCATCACATCCAAGCCTTCAATAACCCGCCCGAAGTTTGTATGTTTGCCGTCCAGCCAGGGAGTCTCCTTGGCGGTTACGAGAAAAAACTGTGAGCCGTTAGTATTGGGGCCGGAGTTGGCCATGGCTAGCGATCCATGAACCAGCTTATGGGAATTTATCTCGTCCTGGAACTTAAAGCCCGGGCCTCCTTGCCCGTCATTAGACGGATCGTCGTCTTTTGAAAGCGGATCGCCTCCCTGGATCATAAAATCTTTTATTATCCGGTGAAATTTTACGCCTTCATAAAAGCCGGTTTTCGCGAGATTCATGAAAACATTGACTGTAACCGGCGATTCAGCTTTATAAAATTCAACTTTAATGTCGCCAAGATTGGTTTTTATTGTCGCTTTGCCATATTGCGATACAAGATCTTCCATCTGAACCTGCTTCTGATCCTCGTTTTGGTCGGCTGCCCCTTCCCCTGTCTCTTCTGATTTTTTGCCGGTCGGCTTAACTTTAGGCGTGAGGCCGTTTTTTAAGTCATTAATCCGCTGTACCGCGTCCGAGCCGTCATAAGCCGGAACTTTGCCGGTCGCGTTTTTTTCGTCAATAGTCATATTTTTTTTCGCGCTGCAGCCGGTAAGGGCCAGTGCCGTTATAATTAAGATTAGAATTTTCATAATTATTTGATTAATTCTATAGATACTAACTATTTTACCCAAAATTCTTTTTTTAATTCATTGTCTTCTTCCTCTTTTTTTTCATCAATTTTTTCCCTAGCTTTTTCTCTTAGCTCGTCCAGGCCAAAACTATCCAGCTCTCTCGCCCTTTTTTCCAGTTTAACTTTTACGTTTAGTTCCGGATCTTCAATCACCTCAGCCAAAAGTACGTCAAGCATGGCGCCGATTTTCGGGCCCGGCCGAGTATTCAGTATTTTCATTATATCATTTCCGCTGATTTTTAGCATTTTTACCGAGAGCGGATCTTTTCGGACTTTTTTCATCATGTATTCCAGGTGTCGGAGCTTATAGGGTTTGGCTTTGGGGACGCCGGAACCGAGCCGGTCGGCGATCCTTAAATCAATCAGGTCTTTTAAGTTTTCTTCCCCGACTTTTTTTATCAGCCGCCGGACCGAGGCGGCCGTCACTTCATCAACATTATAATAAAACATGTGGTTTCTAACCAGGGTGGCGACTTTTTCCGAATCAGCAACAGACAATTTTAGCCTTTGGGCGATTTTTTTCGCGTATTTGGCGCCGAGAATGTCGTGGTTATAAAAAGTAGCGTGGCCTTTGTCCATCCTTTTGGTATCAGGTTTGGCAATATCATGTAAAAGGGCGGCCAGCCGGACGCGCCAGTCTTTGGAGGGGCAGAATTTCAGGGCAAGGACAGAGTGTTTAAAAACCGTGTGGATATGGTGCCGGTCCTGAGCTACTCCGATCCCCTTTTCCAGCTCGGGGATAATATATTGGAGCAGTTTTAATTCATGGAGTTTTATGACGGCTTCGTACGGCCGGTCTGAGCTAAGCATCCGGACGAGCTCGTCCCGAATCCTTTCTTTGGAAACAAACTTAATAGAGCCGGCTAGTTTAGTAATCGCCCGCTCGGTTTTCGGCTCAATCTCAAACCCGAGCTCGGAGAAAAACCTGACGGTTCGCATCATGCGCAAGGCGTCTTCTTTAAAACGGTCAGCCGGCTCGCCGACGGCCCGGATAACTTTGTCTTTCATATCCTTCCGGCCGCCGAACAGGTCAATTAAAAAATAATCATTAATTTTTTCGCAGTATTTTTTGGAATTGACAATTGTCAATTGACAATTGTCAATTGACATGGCCATCGCGTTGATAGTAAAATCACGGCGCTCCAGATCCTTATCCAGCCGGGTTTCAAAGGTAATCTCATCCGGATGGCGGCGGTCAGAGTAGCCTTGTTCGCTCCGATAGGTAGTCGTTTCCACGACATCCAGCACTTCCCCACCTTCATTTTTTACCGGGATAAGCACGGTGCCGAAAATGTTTTCATATTTTCCGTTAGGGAAAACTTTTAAAATTTCTTCCGGTCGGGCATTAGTCGTTATATCCCAATCTTTCGGTTTTTTTTCCATCAGTAAATCCCGCACACAGCCGCCCACGATAAAAGCTTCATAACCGGCTTTTTCCAGGTTCGTCAGTATTTCCTTAATGTATTGAGGTATTTCCATGCTGTAATTATATAGAACTTAAGGTTTTAAGTCAAAAAAACACCGAATTTAAGCGAAATTCGGTGTTAAACCAGATCCCTCGCTAACGCTTCGGGATGATTTGCTCACCCGCAAATCACTTTATTGCCTTCAGCGGCTTTAAGATTCCGTAAGCGATTATTCCGCCGATTATGGCGGTCGCGAATTGCGGCCAGCTCATCATCTGCGCCACCTTAACGGCCAGCTCCTGCTTTAAAAGAAGTTTTGAAATCAGTCCGGTGGTAGAAAGTAGGAAAATCCATTTTAGTCCGGCGCCGGCGACAAGGCTTAACCAGAATCCGTTTTTACCCTGTTCAAATTTTTTGTACAGGTATTCCATGGTAAAAATTAAGAGGCAATTACTAATCATAATAAACGGAACGACCGGGGCGAGAACCGCCGGCAAGAGTCCGCCGGATAGAGCCATAAGGCTCGGGATTAGGGCGAGCGTAATCGCGCTCCGGATTCCGACCAGGAACAACGTGATAATCAGAATCGCGTTAACTATCGGTCCGGTTAAAAATTGGGCGTGGATAAAAAACGGCAGGAATGTCGCGATTGAGCCTAAAATAAGAAATTGGGTTATGGCCCGGGCGTCAACCCTGGCCAAAACAGTTTCTTTTAAGTAGTTCATAAGAAAATGAATTATGAATAATAAATTATGAATTATGGAAAACTGATGCCACCTGCCTTCCCACCTATGAATCTTGGGAGATTTTATTTAACTTCCGAGATAAAACAAAGTTTTACTACCGTGAATTTATATTTTGAAAAATCTTTGGCTAATTTCTCCAGTTCTTTTTTTTCTCCCTCCACTATTAAAGTTATCAGTCCGGAGCAGTTTTTAACGCATTTCCGGCTTAAATGCATGCCGAGCCGCGCCAGCACCAGGCGCCCGTTTTTCGTAATAATTTCGTTTATTTCCGGGGCGTTCACTTCCCTGTCGTTGACGAGGATATTTAGGGCCGCGATATATTCTTTTGGCATATAATATTATGTTAATGAATTACTAAAAAATTCAGGATAGATTAAAAGCACTTTTTTGTCATCCTGAGCGGAACGCAGTGGAGCGAAGCCTGCCCGAACGACGTTCAGTCGGGCGGGGATCTGCAACCTTAATAAATTCGCATATGCAGATTCTTCGCCTTCGGCTCAGAATGACAATTTACGAGCGCTTAATATATTTCGTGTGCAATACCTGCGATTCCAGCTTGCCCTTATCCTTAAGCCATTCTAGAATTTCCATTACCCCCTTATTTTCATGAGCCTTTCTTAGGCGCGCGTTTTTATCAATTTTATAGAGAGCTTCGGCCCGTTTTTTGCGGATTTCCGGAGTGGTTGGGATAGGCTGGCCGCCGCCGCCGATACAGCCGCCCGGGCAGGCCATGACTTCTATGTAATCGTAATTGTTAAGTTTTTTTATCACTGAACCGACATGGCCGATGCCGTTAACCACGGCAATTCTTAATTCACGGCCTCCGATTACCACCTTGGCTTCTTTTACTCCCTCCATGCCGCGGACTTCCTTAAAGTCAATTCTATTATCGCAAACTTTATCGTCTTTGCATATAAGGGAGGCGGCAGTCCGCAAAGCCGACTCCATTACTCCGCCCGAAGCCCCGTATATGGAACCGGCCCCGTCCGACTGCTCCGCTCCCGCGTTGGCGCTGTTTTTACCGGCTAGAGCGGGGTTGTCGGAGCTTTCCGGTTTTAATTTTCCCAGGTTAATATTATTTTTTTTCAAAAGAAAAGCGAATTCGCGCGTAGTAAGGACGTGGTCAACCGGCCTTTGGCCGCCAATCGCCAACTCTTTTCTTATGGCTTCAAATTTTTTCGCCGTGCAGGGCATAATGGAAACCGTAACAATTTTTTTCGGGTCAAGGCCGGATTTTTCCGCCCAGTGAGTTTTTATCGCGCCGCCAAGATGGACATGAGGCGAGCGAGCCGTCGTTAAATTCGGCAGAAGTTCGGGATGGTAGAATTCCGCGTATTTTACCCAGCCTGGACAGCAGGAAGTAATCATTGGCAGACTGGGAATTGACGATTGACGATTGACGATTGACGATTTATTGATATCGGCTTGTTTTTTGGCTTTTAATCTGTTAATAAGTTCGTTTGCCTCTACTACCGTGGTAATATCCGCTCCGAAAATCACGTCAAAAACGTAGTCAAATCCCAGCCTTTTTAAGCTGGCAGTAAGCTGGCCGGTAACCACTTTGCCGTAAGGCAGGCCGAATTCTTCGCCGATACTTACCCGGATTGAAGGCGCGAACATGGCAACGATAGTTTTATCGCCTTTGTCCTGGAGCAATTTTTCCACTTCCGGCCATTCGGTCTGCTCGGCCGCGGAATTTACCGGACAATGGAGGGCGCATTGCCCGCAGTAGATGCAGTCGGTTTCCGGATCTTTTGACGGGACGATTTCCTGATTTATTCCCTTTCCCGCGATTTCAAGGTAATTAATTTTCTGGAGAATGGAACAGGCATCAACGCAATTGCGGCAGTCAATGCATTGCGAGCCGTCAATTTCCACGGCATTGGCGAATTTATAAGTTTTTCTTTTTGTCTTCCGTTCCCCGAAGCGCCGGACGTTAATCTTATATTTTTCGGCATAATAAAGAAGCCGGCAACTGCTATTGATGGCGCAGGTCGGGCACTTTTCAATATGTTCGGCGAATATAAGCTCCAGATTAAGGTTGCGGGATTTTTTTACCCGTTCGCTTTCCGTTGATATTATCATGCCGGCTTCCGGTTTTTCCGAACAGGAAGTGACGAGTTTGCTTCTTCCTTTAATTTCAACAACGCAGACCCGGCAATTAGCTTTAGGCGGAAAATCCGGATGGCCGCAAAGCCCGGGTATTTCTATCCCGTTATCTTTGGCAATTTTAAATATGGTTTCCTCCGGGGAGCATTTTATTTTTTTATTGTTTATGGTTATGGTAATCAACTTATGCATAAGTTATGAAAAACATTCGCAAACCGTTTTAAGCCGGTTCCCGAGCCCGTAATCTTTATCTGAGACCAGGGGAAAAACATTATTAAAATAACTGGTTATAGCGATCGGCGCCGAACAGCCGAGACCGCAAAAGGACGTTTCTTTAAGGTTGTCTAATATTTCCTTGACGAGCGGCCAGTCAGTATCTTTTTTTTCCAGCTGTTCTTTAACGCGGAAAGTGCCTTCCCGGCAAGGGACGCATTTTCCGCAGGATTCTCCGCAAAAAAAGTCTATCCAGCGCTTTACGGTTTCTATAGGATCATGAGCCTCAAGGCTGTAGATCGTAATTGATCCGGACCCGGAGAGCGGATTTTTAAGCTGGGCGGAATTAAGGACTATTCCGCTCGCGCCTCCGCCCAGCTGTACAAAAAATTTGTACGATGGCAGGCGGCCGGATTTTTTCAGTATTTTTTCTACTGTCCAGTCTTTGGGAAATAAAAAAACCTCCCTTTCAATTATTTTTCTCAGTCGGGCAAAAGCCTTAAACGACGGCTTGGGCGACTGTTCAATGATCGTAACGAAGCGATCGGGGCGATAAGTTCCTTTCAGCACTAAAGCAACGTTATAGAACGTTTCAACATTATTCAAAAGCGTCGGCAGTCCAAACAACCCTTTTTCAAAAGGAAAAGGCGGCTTAAGGCGCGGCTCAATCCTTTTGCCTTCAATGGCGTTTAATATTGACGATTCTTCCCCGCCGATATAGCCGGCTTCGCGGGGCTTAATTAGTACTTCAATCGGCGTGTCAGCCGCGGCTTTTTCCAGCTTTGCCTTAAGCAGACGGTAGTAGTCGGCCTTAATATAGAGATAGCCCCGCTTAGATCCCAGGTAAGCCATAGCCGCGAGCATGCCGGCGATTACTTTTTCTGGATGTTTTTTCAGGATGTAAAAGTCTTTTTTTACGTCCGGTTCGCCTTCGGACGCGTTACAGATCACGAAGCATTTATTCTCAGAGCCTTTTTTATCCGCCATAGCCTTGGCAACGGCGGACCATTTTTGCCAAACCGGAAAGCAGGCGCCTCCCCGGCCGATCAGGCCGGCATGCTTTAATTTGCTAATTATGTTATTCATGATTGTTGTTTTTGGAGATTTTATAGTTAGCAATTCCCCTCTTGAGAGGGGTGGCCGAAGGCCGGGGTGTGTAGGGATGGCGGATATTTGTTTTGGCTTCAGGAGGGTAACGGACGGAAATCCGTCATTCCAACCCACCCCGAGCCGGTAAAACCGGCTCACCCCTCCGAGGAGGGGAATTAAAAGGGTCAGCCTGTTTATTAATTAAACCAGGTTGTTTTCCGCTATATAACCGCAAAGGTCGCCCAAGCGGCAGGAATAACCCCATTCATTATCATACCAGGCAATAATTTTTAAGAGGTCATTATCTACGACTTTGGTTAAGGAAAGGTCAACGATGGCGCTGTGGGAATTTCTTTGAAGATCCGTTGAAACAACCGGTTCATCAGTAACGCCGAGAATGTTTTTGTATTTTGGTTCTTTCGAAGCTTTCTTAAGGGCGCTATTTACTTCCTCGGCAGTAACTTTTTTTTCAGTCAGAAAAACCACGTCGGAAATAGAAACAACCGGGGTGGGAACGCGGATCGCCATGCCGTCAAATTTTCCCGCGATTTCCGGGATAGCTTTGGCAACGGCCCGGGCCGCGCCGGTCGTCGTCGGAATCATATTAAGAGCCGCCGCCCGAGCCCTTCTTAAATCCTTGTGCGGATTGTCAATAAGGTTTTGGTCGGAAGTATAAGCGTGGATGGTCGTCATGATCGCCTTTTTTATGCCAAAATTATTTTTTATCACGTCCGTAACCGGCGCGAGGCAATTAGTAGTGCAGGAGGCCATAGAAATTATTTCATCTTCTTTTTTCAGTGCTTCCTGGTTGACGCCTAATACGATGTTTTTTATCGTGTCGTCTTTAGCCGGGGCGGAAATTATAACTTTTTTCGCTCCGGCCTTGATGTGCTCGGAAGCGCCAACTAAATCCCGGAAGATGCCGGTTGATTCAATGACAATATCTATTCCCAGCTCTTTCCAAGGGAGATTAGCCGGATTTTTTTCGGCTAGAAGCCTGTATTCCTTTCCCGCGACAACGAGGCTTTTGTCTGTGCAACTCACCGCTTCCGGATAAGCGCCGTAACAGCTGTCATATTTAAAAAGATGCGCCGTCGTTTTCGGGTCGGCCAGGTTGTTGATGGCGGCAATATTTATTTCCGGGTGCCGTTCAATCATGGCTTTAAAAGCCGCCCGGCCGATTCTCCCAAAGCCGTTAATGGCAACGTTCAATTTAGTTTTTTTTGCGTTTCCCATAATTTTAAAAAATAATCCAAATAGGAATTTGAATTAATTGCTGATTATTTATAATTATATCATAAAACATTATCCGAGTAAAACCATATTTTTCTGCCTTTTTGTCGTGATTTTTAGCCGCAAAGAAGATGTAATATAAAAATTTATTTCGCTCCGGACGCCGAATTCATTTTTCAGGTATACTCCGGGTTCAATCGTGTAAGGGATGTTTATTTTAAGCGGCCGTCGGTTATCAGTCCTTATGCCTTTGTAAACGCCATGCGGATGGTTTAAACCGAGGCTGTGGCCGGTAGTATGGAGAAAGCGTTTAGCGTGCCCGTCGCGGGCGATTATATTCCGGGCCGTTAAATCAGTTTCCCTGCCTTGGGGAAATTTTTTGTTCTTCAGGTTTAGTTTAATATATTTCAGTGCGTTGTCCCGGGCAGAAATTACCAGATCATAAACTTTCATGACTTCAGCCGGAATTTTTTTCCCGTACCAGGCCATCCAGGTGATATCGCTAAAAACTGCACCTTTTTTATCCAGCCTCGCCCAGATGTCAATCATGATAAGCGAATCGGGTTTCAGGCGTTTTGACGATTTTTTCGCCGGGTAATGATGGATGTCGGCTGTGTTTTTCCCGAAAGCGACTATCGGCGTCCGGTCTTTATCCGTTTCCAGCTGATAATGACCAAAGCGTTTCAATATGAATTGCTGGACTTCATGTTCGGAGCAGGATTTATTAGCTTTCAGGTATTTAAAAACCTCGCCAATAATTTTATCCAGCCGCTTACAGGCTTTTATGTGCGACTTAACTTGAACATAACCGTAAGACATTATTTTTAACTTTTAAAAATCAACTTTAAAACTCAGGTTATTACGCGAAAAATTCGGATTCAAAATTACTCTTGTTTCCCTTTCTCAAGTTCGTCCAATTCCCTTTCTAAATTTTCAAAAAAAGTTACGGCCGAATATTCGCCGGGAAGATCTAGGTGTGGAGACCTGCTATATTCGGGCGTGCTTCCGAATATGTGATATCCGGCATATTTTTCATGATCAGGAATAGCTTTTTTTACTTTTTCAGTAAATTTAATATATTGATCATTAAGCCAAAGCATGCCGTTTTGTCCGCCGACATTAAATTTTTTTGCTCTCTGAAATATGCTGTTTTTTATAAATTGTAATGAATCAACGAATTCATCCCAATTTTTTCTTTTTATTTCCGCTTGTTCTTTCGCGGGAATATTTAATAATTTTTCTGACCTTTTATCTTCCATAAATTTTTTGTTAGTAAATTATTTTGCCCTTTATTTTATTAATGCACGTAACTCCCGGCGTTGACGTCAAAGGTTCCGCCGGTTGAATGGTCAGCGAGACCGCTCGCTAAAAACGCGACTAAGGGCGCTATATCGCGGGGTTCAGTAAGGCGATCAAGGGCGATATCGCCGGCAATATTTTCTTCCCCATACTCTTCAATAGATTCTTTAGTCGCGTCAGTCCGCACCCAGCCCGGGGCGATAATGAATGATTTAATGCCGTCTTTGCCAAAACCCCTGGCGATTGAACGGCTTAAAGCCACCATGCCGCCCTTAGAAGCAGCGTAGGCTAAAAATTCCGGGGTATCGCCGCGGAAGGCCGCGCGCGAGGCGATATTTATTATTCTTCCTCCGCCCCTTTCTTTAAAGTGCAAGACTGCGAGACGTGTTAGAATGCCGGCTGATCTTAAGTTTATGGCCATTATCCGATCCCACTTTTCCAGCCAATCATCATCTTTTAAACCGGCCATAATCATGGCGCCGGCGTTATTTATAAGAACATCCAGGCCGCCAAAATCATTTACTACGCTTTTAAAAAGTTTTTTACATTCCTCAGGCGATTCCAGGTTGGCCTGAAAAGTTTTCGCTCCGTTTCCGGCCGTTTCCGCCAGCCTGGAAGCTCCCTCTTCCCCGTTATAAAAATGAACCGCCACCCGGGCGCCGGCCTGGCCAAGCGTTTCGGTAATCGCCTTCCCTATCCCTCCGCTCGCGCCCGTAACTAAAATGTTTTTCCCTTTTAAATCAATTTGCATAATTTTCTGTCAAAATTTTTTATAGAACTTGCTCGTTTGATTAATAAACACATTTTGCCACTCTGGCAACCACTAATTTCTTTGTCATCCTGACCCCGAGTCTTCGGGGGAAGGATCTGCAAATGCGGTAATTAATCCAGGGGTAATTCTCTAGATAAAATCAATCTAAAAATTAACCCATAGCTTGATTATTATGTCCGTAGATCCTTCCTCCCTGCGGTCGTCAGGATGACAAAAGGGTTATTCGGGGCGGGATTGCATAAATTATTTTAGCGTTACTAAGTACTCAATGGACTTAATGGTATCGTCTTCCGGAAGCTCAATAACCATCGGCGCGTCCGGGCAATATTTATCTTTGGCCGCGAAAAATTTTTTCCAGTCAACGATTCCCTCGCCGATCGGCGTATGAGTCTGCTCAATTTTCGCGCCATCATCATCTTCCGGCCGCATGTCATGAAGATGGATAATTTTTATGTTTTTGCCAAGGGTTTTTAGCCAAAATTCTAAAGTATATTTTTCATTAAGGTGAGCGTTGCCTGACGCGTGTCCGGCGTCCAGCGTAAATCCGGTCTTAGCGGTAATTTCTTCAACCGGGCGGCCGGTTTTTTCGGCAAGGGTTTCACAAAGTGTTTTTCGGGCGGCGATAAGGTGTTCGCTTCGGGAGCTGAAAAGCTCGCGGAACTGGTGCTTCCAGGGCTTGTACCTTAAATTTTCCAGGGTCATGGTTTTTCCTGATTCAATTCCGGTCGTGACTACTTCCAATAGTTCATTTTTGATTTTAACGGCCAGCTCCGTATTTTTCCAATTCCAGCGGGCGTCCAAAACGGCGTCAACGTCTTTCCAGCCGAGATGGATCGTAATTATATCCAGCCCGGCCGGAGTTTTTTCGCTAAGCATTAAAAGCAGTTCTTCTTTCCTTAAAATATTGCCATTCTCGTCAAAACGCAAATTAGGAAGATGGATGCTTGCCCGTTCGCCGTTTTCTTTTATTCCGGCGAAAATTTTTTTCATGTCCGCGATTGACTTAGGTTTAAATTGCATCGGGATGGAGGTTGTATTAAAAATCCCGATGGCGTCGTCCAAAGACATGCCAAAACAGCAGATCCCTATCCCCGGAAAATGTTTTTCCAGAAGCTCTATATGGTCTAAGAGTTCTTTATGAAAGTTTGTTTCGTCCATATTTAATTTTTAAACGCAATTGGCAAATTACGACGATTCCCAGAATAGTATTATAGACTAAAAGCGGACCGTCTTTTAGTATTAACCCGTAAAACCACCAAAGAACAGTGCCGATAAGGGTCGTAATAATTAAGCCGATAGATACATCTTCAACCTTTTTGGTTTTATAGGATTTTATTACCTGAGGAATGAAACTAATGGTAATAAAAAACGCGGCCAGGTAGCCAATTGTTTGGTAAAGCATGTTTTTATTTTAGCTTAAAATAGCGAGGAAATCAACGGCCTTGGTGGATGACTTATAGATGGTGCTAAAAGTAGAACAGCGCGATTATCAGGGCGAATATTAAGGTATTATAATCTAATGATCGGAATAGCAATGTCCGGTACGGCTTTTTGCCGGTAAAATAAATATTGGATAATGCATAATGGATATTTTAAAGTTATTTAACTTCTTCCCTGAAATCGCGTTCTTTCAGACCGGACTGGAGTAAGATTGACTGAAAAGTTCCATGCGGCACCTCCTTTTTGCCCATTTTCACGATTACGGTTTTAGCCGGGTTGCCCTACTTCCTGAACTTAGCGTGCGAACCTTTTTGGCAAACAAAAAAGAAGCCCTTTTCGTTAAGGACTTTGATAATTAATCTTAGCTTGATCGGCCTAGGCATGCTTAAAAAGAAGCGGCGCGAGAAACGGCCGTTCCACTTTAGCGATTTTTGAAACCGGCATATCTTCAAAATAGAGTTCCAGTGCCTCCTTAAGACTCTCTAAAGCTTCCTTCCTTGAGTCGCCAAAACTGGAAATGCCGGTATTTAAGTTCCAGGAAACGTAATACTTCCCTTCTTTCCAAACCACGTTTTTTAGATCAATTTTGCGCATATACTAAGCTATTTTTATGTTTTAATATTAGCTAAAGAGAAAAAATTAGTCAAATACTCCGCTAAAAGATGTAGGTTGGCATAGTAAATTATAAAACTTTAGGACTTACGCATTTGAAAAATAAACTTATTAAATAGATTCGCCTATTCATCTATTATTGACCGTCTCATTCCACCCAGTGTCTTTTGGCCTCCCACTTCTTGAATACGCAATTCCTCAAATATTTCGGAAATTATTTTTTCGGCAATTTCGGGATTTTCCCTCCCCAATTCCAGCCCTAATTTAAAAAATACAAGAGCCCCTTGCACCCTATCTAACGCCTCCTTGGCAGTCCGCACATGTTCGCCGATAATTTTTTCTAAAGCAATTTGTTTTTTATTTTCAAGCGCTTCCACAGCACTTGATTCAAATATTTTTGATTCATTTTCCATAACCGTTATTTTATTTTTTAAATAAGTTATCAGCTCTGTACTTCATAAATCAACCATTCTTTATTAATCGCCTGCTTAACTCTCTTTATACTTTCCTCTTTCCCTAAAACCTCGGCAATATCAAAGGGCGGGGGCGAGGCTTTAAGGCCGGTTAAGGCGACGCGCAGGGGCCAGAGATATTCGCCCATCTGGCCGTTTTTCGCTTCAATATGGGATTTTATCGCTTCTTCTATGGAATCGTTGGTCCAGAAATTTTCCGGGATTCTCTCCAAAACTTTCGAAATTTCCTTAAGTTTCGGCTGGACGTCTTCTTTTTTCATTTTTTTCCAGACTAAAAGTTCCGGATCATATTCCAGTTTATCCAAGAAGAAAAATTCGGTCAGTACGATAATTTCCGATAATTTTTTCATCCGCTCCTGCTCCAGCGCGATTACATCTTTCAGGAAAGCCAGGTTAACGATTCTTTCGCCCTTGGTTTTAAATTGAGAATCCGGGTTTATCGGTTGGGCGTTATGAGTTATGGGTTGCGAGTTATGAGAATTTATCATTCCCGCCTCAACTAAATATGGAACGCATAATTTTGTTAACTCGTCTAAAGGCTTTTGCCGGATATAATAGCCGTTAAAATAATCCAGTTTTTCAATATCAAAAACCGCTGGGCTCGTTCCCATGTCTTTAATTTCAAATTTTTCAATTATTTCATCCAGGGTCAGGACTTCATTATCGCCTTTCGGGTGCCAGCCCTGCAATATACAAAAATTAATCAAGGCTTCGGGTAGATAGCCTTTGGCGCGGTAATCTTCAACCGCTACGTCTCCCTGGCGCTTACTTAGCTTGCCGCCGCCTTTGTTTAAGGTAAGGGCGAGATGGACGAATTTCGGCGGCGTCCAGCCGAACGATTGGTAGAGTAAAATGTTTTTTGGGAAAGACGGCAGCCATTCTTCGCCCCGGACAACATGGGAAATTTCCATCAGGTGATCATCAACGACCGACGCGAACTGGTAGGTCGGAATAGCGTTGGATTTTACGAGGACATGGTCTTCCAGCTCGTTCGCGTCAAACTCAATGTCGCCCCTAAGTTCATCGTGTACTAAGATTTTTCCTTCCAAAGGCATTTTCTGCCGGATGACGTATCTTTCTCCGGCCGCGATTCTTTCGTTTACTTCTTCCGCCTTCATTTCGCGGCAATGCCGGTCGTAACGCGGAGCCCTTTTTTCAGCTTGCTGTTTATTCCTTAATTCTTCCAGCCGTTCCGGCGAGCAAAAACAATAATAAGCTCCGCCTTTTTTCACTAATTCTTCCTCGTATTTCTTATAAATATCCAGCCGCTCGGTTTGTGTGTAAGGGTCGTAATCGCCGCCAGCGTGTGGACCTTCGTCAAATTCAATTCCAATCCAGTTAAGGATTTTTACGAGGCTTTCAACGGCACCCGGCACTTCCCTTTTCTGGTCAGTGTCTTCAATCCTCAAAATTAATTTGCCGCCGAGTTTTTTAGCGATAACATAATCAAAAAGCGCGGTCCTTAAACTGCCGATGTGGAGAAAGCCGGTTGGCGATGGCGCGAAACGGAGACGGACGCTGTTTTTAGGATTTGATTCCGGCATATTGTATTAATATTTTTATCGTTAATAAAGATTTAGCGGTTTATACTTTAATAGTTGCTTATAAATTTTTTATATTCCTTATCAACGAATTCTTTTATTTCTTTTTTAAACTTCTCTTCGGAAAATTTTTCCGCGTGGGCCCGGATTTCCTTCGGATCGTATTTTTCCGGCCGGAAATTTTTTACGGCCTTCATTATAGCTTCGGGCGTTTCCTCATTAAAAAATTCTCCGCATTTTCCTTCTATGATTGTCTCGCAAGCGCCGCCGCTCTTTAAGGCGATGGCCGGTCGGCCAGAAGCGAACGCTTCCATGATCGTAATCCCGAAATCTTCGGCCTGCGGATTAATAAACGCCTGGCATTCGGCATAAAGACTGGCTCGCTCTTCGTCCGACACCCGGCCGAGGAATTCTATATTCGGCGCGCCGCCGGCGATTTCCTTTAAGCGCGGCAAATCAATGCCGTCGCCGAAAATTTTTAGTTTGTATTGTCCGGTTTCACTTTCGCTCTGACGCTCAGCTTTCAGGGCGTCCGGCTGTAAATTCGGGTTAGAGGAGTTTAATTTTTTAAACGCTTCTATAACAATATCAATTCTTTTGTAAGGAACTAACCGGCAGCCGCAGAGAAAATAGCCGCTTTTTTTGTTGCCTGTTTCTAAATCGGCGACATGGAATTTTTTTATTTCCGTCGGCGGATAAATTACGTCCGACTCGCGGCTGTAATATTTTTTTATCCGTTTTTGGACGACTTTGGAATTGGCGATAAAAACGTCAACCCGGTCGGCGGCCAGCCTATCCCACATCCGGACGTAATTTAAAACCATGGAAATGATTTTTTTAAAAAATTTGTTGTAGCGGAGTTCGTTAATATACTGGTGAGTATCGCTCCAGAGGTAGCGGGTCGGCGTATGGCAGTAGCAGATATGTAAAGTATCAGGCGAAGTGATGACTCCTTTGGCGAACGAAGCCGTATCGGAGATAACGACGTCATAGCCGCGCAAATCAAAAAATTCTATGGCCATGGGCATGAACGGCATGTACCACCGGTAGTGTTTTATTCCGCCGGGCATTTTCTGGATTATGGAAGCTTCTATTTTGCGGCCGGGATAATACTTCGCGACGTTTTTTTTATTGTAAAGCAAAGTATAAATCGGCGCGTCCGGATAAATTTCCGAAAGGCTTTTTAAAACTTTTTCCGCCCCGCCGTCCTGGGCGAGATGGTCGTGGATTAAGGCGACTTTCATAGTATGAAACATGGAACATAAAATATGTTATGTCGTAATTCATTCCGCTTTCCGCGGCCTTATTATTGCCAGCGGCGTCCTGAAAAGTATTGAAAGGTCTAAAGACAATGACCAGTTTTCAATATAATAAGCGTCCAGCTTAATCTCATCCTCAAAGAAGAGGTCGCTCCGGCCGGAGATCTGAGCCAAACCGGTAATTCCCGGCTTGATGGCTAAAATATATTTGTGCCGGGATTCATACTTCGCGGTTTCCAGTGTCATGTGGCAACGCGGCCCGACAAGGCTTATATCGCCAATGAGGACGTTAAAAAATTGGGGCAGTTCGTCAAGGCTCCAGCGCCTTAAGAATTTTCCGGTCCGGGTAACGCGAGGGTCGTCTTTTATTTTATGGAGCGGGCCTTCTTGCCGGGTGTTGCGCTCCGGGTCGTTTATGAGTTTATTTAAATATTCGTTGCCTTCGCATGTTGCGGTCGGCCCTTCGCCATCGCAGAGATCGGCCCGCATGGAGCGGAATTTATAGAAAAGGAATTTATGGCCGTATTGGCCGGAGCGGTAATCAAGATAAAATACCGGGCCGCGGGAATCAAACTTTATAATTATGGCAATAAGGAGAAAAAGCGGGCTTAAAATGATTAATAAAAAAATCGTCAAAACTATGTCAAAAGTTCGCTTCACGATCCGACCCCAGCCTTCCAAAGGGGTCTTTACGACTTCAACGACCGGAATCCCGGAGATGTCCGTTACTTCGGTTTTTAAGACTTTGGCGCCTAAGAGATCAGCGGCGTATTTAAAGGTTAGGTGGTGCTCGCCGGCGAAATCATAGAGTCGGATGACTTCGTCTTTTTCTAAGTTCGGGTCGCCCTGGATTATTTCGTCAACCCCATTTTTTTTTAATAATTCTTTCAGCGCCGCGGCTTCTTTTTCGCCAAAGCCCCGGAAGCGGGCAACAACGGCGTAACCGGATTTTTTATCGGAAGAAAATTCATCAGCCAGGATGTCCGTTGTTTTCGCGGCGCCGATTATGACGAGATTATGGGCGCCGATGCCGAAGCGGTAGAGAAAATTCTGAGCCGCGCGGACGATTTTCCGGGCGAGCGTGATATAAACAATGGAAAAAATCCAGCCGGCTAAAACAATAAAACGGGAGTCAAAAAGCTCCCGGCGGAAAAAAATTAAAAATACGATCAGCATAAAGCCGGTTGAGCAGGCAAGGATTATCCGGTAAAATTCCTTCCCAAATCCCCTTTTGCCTTTTATCCGGTAAAGCCCGGCCAAAGCGAAAATGACAATCCAGGCCAAAGCGATTGGCGTCATGACCCGCAAGTACTTATCAAAAGGCAGATTAAAAATAACCGGCCTGATTTCCGTAAAGAACTCGGCGTACCGGATGGAGTAAGCCGAAAGGCCGGCGGCGATGATCATTAGAAAATCAAGCGGGACAAGGAGGAATGAAAATATGAGTTCGGAGCGTTTCATAAACACATAACATGTAACACATAACATGTAACATGTTATGTGAATCAAAATTCCACTAATTTCAGGGCAAACTGTAAGCCGGATTCTGTCCACCTTCTCGCGAAGGATGGATAGCCATTTATCTGTCCCGCGGATTACTCCGCGAAATCAAGCGAGCCACTTTTTATCCGCCTAGGGCGGACTTTGCTCTTGCTCCAGGCAGGGTTTACCGTTCTCGGCTGTTGCCAGCCGGAAAAATCCCTGGCTTATAGTTATATGGATATCCATCCCTCCGGCTCGCGCCGATTCGGGACAAGCTTATAACCATAAACATAGGATAACTTTTCACCTTTCACCGGTGCTCCGCGCCAGAAATTCCAAGCGCCAAATCCCAATTTCCAAAAATTTTAAGCAATTTTGGAATTTGTAATTTGTAATTTCCGATGCGAAGCATCGGCTAGTATTGTCTCTGTGGCACTTTCCCTCGTCTTATTCCCGCAAATGCGGGACGTCGGCGGGTGGGTATTACCCACTGCCGCTACGCCAGCGCTCACGCCGGAGGGAGTCCGGACTTTCCTCTCTGTCCCGCAAATGCGGGGCAAAGTAGCTATCCGTTTACCCTGAAATTAATGGAATTTAAAGAGCTATAATAAAAATGCCAAATCGTTAAAATTCAGCTAATTTAACCTAGCACCAGAATAACTCATTTTTGGCAAAAAGTCAATTTTTGGTGTCAATTTTTGCAGTTAAAAAGGACGCGGGCAATCAACTGAATGGGTGTCTCGTTTCCATTCTGTTAATCGTAAGCGTCCTTTGTTGGTTGTTTTAATGGTTTAGCCATGCCCGCCGCTGGAATTGGTTTGATTATATTATCCTTTAACGACGGGCAGTCCTGAGGAGCTTCTGGCTTATTCAGTCTTTAGCGCCTTTACCAAATCGTTGCTAATGCTCCGGGCGACGTCCAATCGCCCATCCCGTCTGAGGCGTTCAGCCTCGTAGACGGGCAAAAGGATTTTGTTCACGATTTGGCTCCCGGAGAGCCAGTGATCGATGATGGCGTCAAGCGCGGCTCGGTCAACGCCCCGGATTTCAAAAACCCGAGGCTGGGCTATTCGCAAATAGCCGAGGAGAGATTTTTTGACCTCCTCCTGGGCCTCGCGGATGCCTTTGCAGGCTTTTATGGCGGCCTGTTCCTCGGCCCGCAGGCGTCCGAGATTCTCTTCCAGGCTGAACTCTCCCCAGGTCCAGTCAATGTCTTCCCGGGAGGATTCGTCCTTCCATTGCTTCCACTTCCCCTCAAAATTTTGGACGAAGGCGAGCTTTTTGTCCCGAGCGGCGAGGTATGCCTCCCGACGCTCCTCATCCTGCGACCACATACGAGTAACGAGATCGCGGACAACCCCGTCGTGAGAAACGAATTCTAAGTAGGCCGCGAAGAAAGCGACCTCCTTGGTGAGGGCTGGATTGGCCTTGGCCCGGGCGATAACTTCCGCCCGGTTGGCTTGGTAGACTTCCCAGGCGAACCCGGGGTCCGCCTGGCATTTGCCCAGGAACGACCGCCAGGTTTCCCTGAAGCGGTCGCCGTTCGCGCTCTCCCGTGTAGCGAAGCCCTTATCGTTCAAGAGCTTCTCATAGGCGTTTCGAACGCTGTCCTCAGCCCAGGGTCGCGGAACGAGGAACCAAGACCTCGCCTCGGGGTGGCTGGCCGCCTCATCTAGGAGGACACCGACGGCCACCTGACCGACGGTTTCAAGCGAAAACAACCGGTTTTCTTCAACCCGCCGGTGTTCCACGCCGGTACGGATATAGAGTGCAATAAAAAGCCCGACAATAAGAATAAAAATTGCTAGCAGGGCTACCTTAGTCGCATTTTTCAAGTTTTCCATAACTTCTCCCTTCAAGTTGAATAATGCATTATAGTTGTTGACAGAATATCTTTTCAGCCAAAAAAAAGCGCTGGCTGGTTTTAAAGGATCAGTGAGACTCCCTATTAAAGCACAAATATTAGCAAATGTCCAGCCTGTAATTTGCCACAACTGCCCTGCGTATACTATAATAGAGATGCGCTGAATAATCTAATTTACCGGTTTTTTCATTAAGCTAATAATTTTGTCCATATATCTTTGTTTATGACGCTTGGGACGCGGATTAAAACGCTGAATTGACGCTGATAATGGCTTTAACGCAATCAATAGACCTATGATAAAAATATTTAAATCAAAAGCAGGGTTACTTTTTTTGTTTACGGCCTTTTTGCTCGGTTCTTCGGCGGGGCCTTTGTTCGTCCTGGCTCAGACTGTAATTGATCCCAATTTTAACCCGAACTATATCATCAGCGACTCGGAAATACTCCATACTAACGCCATGAGCCTTAGTGAAATTCAGGCATTTTTAGAAACCAAAGGCAGTTATCTCGCGCGCTACTCCTGTAAAAATTGGATGGGCGAAGTAAAAACCGCGGCGCAGATTATTTATGACGCCTCTAATAACAGTTATGACTGTTCGTTAAAACTTTCCGACGCGCCGACCGTGGCGGAAATAAGCTCAAAGTGCGTCCCGGTAAAAACCGTTAACCCGAAATTTCTCCTCGTTCTCCTCCAAAAAGAAATGAGCCTCATAGACGAAACCGCGCCAACCCAAAGCCAGCTTGATTGGGCCGTCGGTTACGGCTGTCCGGACGGATCAAAATGCCTTGAATACTGGCGGGGATTCGGCAAGCAGGTAAATTCGGCCGCCCTGCAGTTCAAGGATTATATAGTGAGCCCCCAGCTTTATAAATACCGGGCCGGAGAGACTTATACTTTTACCAACCCGTACGGCACGATTTCCAACGAGCCGATGACAGTTACTCCGGCCAACCAGGCGACAGCCGCGCTCTATAATTACACTCCGCACGTTTACAACGGCAATTATAATTTTTATAAGCTTTGGCTGAGATATTTTGTTATCAACTATCCGGACGGTTCGCTCCTGCAGGCTGAAGGCGAGGCCGGAGTCTTTTTAATCCAGAACGGAAAAAGACGGGCTTTTATGAGCCGGGGCGCGCTTACCTCGCGTTATGACATTAACAAAATAATAATTGTTAACCGCTCTGATATTGATAAATATCCGCTCGGTGATCCGATAAAATTTGCCCAATATTCTTTTGTCCGCTCGCCTAGAGGAACAGTTTATCTCCTCGCGGATGATACAAAACGCGGCTTTGCTTCCGGCGAAGCATTGAGAAAAATCGGAATTAATCCGGAAGAAATTGAAGACGTGAGCTTTGAAGACCTTAATTTTTTTATTGAAGGCGCGCCGATTACGGCCACCTCCACCTACCCCTCCGGCGCTCTTTTGCAGAATAAAAAAACCGGCGGAATTTATTTTGTCATGGACGGAGTAAAACAGGCGCTTTGGGATAAGATTTTTCTAGCCACTAAATTTAAAAACAAGAAACCCATTCCGGTCGCGCCCGAAGAGCTGGATAAATACTTAACCGGAGAACCGGTTAAATTCGGCGACGGCGAACTCATGAAGTCTTCCCTGGCCCCGGGTGTTTATCTTCTTGCTAACGGCGCGAAACGGGCGTTTATTTCCGGAGAAGTTTTTGAAAAAATGGGATATAGATGGGCGAACGTGATAACCGTCCCGCAGAAAGTGCTGAATTTATACCCGGAAGGCGATATAATTTCCGGCGTTAACAATCAAATTTAAAATTTATTGTAAATTGTTAATTGATAATTGTAAATTGAGTATATGTCTTTAATTTTTTCCGCCATTGTTCCCCACCCTCCCCTGATTATCCCTTCGGTCGGGAAAAAAAACGCCCTTAAGCTGAAAAAAACCGCCGCGGCATATAAAAAACTGGAAGGCGAACTTTATACCAGCCAGCCGGACACGATTATTATAATTTCCCCGCATGGTTGCGTTTACGAAAATTCCTTTTGCCTGAACCAGAGTCCGGAATTCACCGCCAACATGGAAAGTTTCGGCGATTTTTCAGCTAAAGCCACGCTTGCCGGAGACGTAGTGCTTACCCATAAAATCCGGGAGCGGCTTGAAACCCGGGCGCCGGTCCAGATGCTTACCGAACCCAAGCTGGATTACGGATCTTCGGTGCCGCTTTTTCTCTTAACCCCGCATCTGCCTAAAGTAAAAATAATTCCGGTTTATTATTCCGGATTAAGCCTCGCGGCCAATTTTAAATTCGGCCAGCTTTTAAAAAGGGAGATTCTTGTCTCCAACGAGCGAATCGCGGTAGTCGCTTCCGGCGACCTTTCGCATCGGCTCAGTAAGGAGTCGCCGGCCGGTTTCTCTGCCAAAGGAAAGAAATTTGATAAAAAAGTGATTGAACTTTTAAGCGGCCTTAATACCGAAGAGCTTTTGAAAATTGATTCTGAATTCGTCCATGAAGCCTGCGAATGCGGCCTTAAATCCGCCGCCATTCTTCTCGGCATCCTGGACGGAATAAAAGCCCGTCCGGAACTTTTGTCTTACGAGTCCCCTTTTGGCATTGGCTACATGGTTATGGAATTTAAGCTCTGACGGACTGTCCGGCAATTGTCATTATGCTTTCGGCGCCGGGTCGGCGTCTTTTTTTATTCCCGCGTTATAATTATCTATGACTTTAAAAAAATATTTCCATTTTTCTCCGGTTTTGCAGAGTTCTTTTGTATCATTCAAGGCGTTTAAAACGGCGTTTTTCGGCATCTCTTTGGCGATCTTAAAAATCGCGCTTCTTTTAAAGCCCGGCACGCCAAGTTCTTTTATCAGACTAAGGGCGAGATCCTGCCATTCATAAGCCGGCGGTTTTTTCCGTGGATTTTTCGCGCCGGTAAGATAGTCGCCGAGCTGTTGGAAGCCGTGGTCAATTTTCATAGGTAGCAAAAATATTTAAAACCCAAGATACTGAATTTCTTCCCGAAGCTCAAGGCCGAGTTTATCCCGGCATTGCTGTTTAATAAAACTTATAAGCGTTATAATGTCTTCAGCGGTAGCCTTTCCCGTGTTAACTATAAAATTACCGTGCTCTTCCGATATTTTCGCGCCACCGATTGTTTTTCCTTTAAGGTCAAGAATTTTGTCAATTATCAGTCCGGCGCCGACTTTTCCGAATTTTACCGCTTCCATCCGGTTAAGCCTTTTTGCTAATTCCGGATTGGCTTTTTCTATTTCTTCCAGGAGAATATTCTTAAACGCGCTTCCGGCGCTAGGTATTGCCGGAGTGTTTTTTCTTAATTTAAGATTTTCCATGATTTGGTTTTTAATTTTTTTTGGATCGTCTTTTTTTAATTCCAGTTTAACCTCCCAGATTAAATATTTTTCTTCTTCTTTAAAAATACTTTCCCGGTATTTAAAGCAACATTCAGCGCGCGTGAATTTCATGAATTTATTTTTTTTTAAATCATAAACCTGAATCTCGCTCACGCAATCTCCCATTGACGCTCCAAAGGCTCCGGCGTTACCCCTCACTCCCCCGCCAATCGTGGCGCGCGGAATGCCGGACGTCCATTCCAGTCCGGAAAGCCCCTTTAGCGTAGCGGCTTTTAGCGCGTCAGCCAGGCTCGCGCCGGCTCCGGCAGTCAGGATATTTTTTACGATTTTTACGCTGTTGTTAGAAAATTTAATTATTAGTCCGTTTACGCCGGCGTCGTTTACGAGCAGGTTGCTTCCGCCACCGATAATAAAGATTTTTTCTTTGTTTTTTCGGGCAAAAGCAATAGCTTTTTTAAGTTCAGCTTTAGTCTTTACTTCGCAAAAAAATTTCGCCGGACCGCCGATTTTAAAGGTGGTGTAAGGCGCGAGGGGGATGTTAGATCTAATGTTTACGGATTTATTTTGGTCCATGTTTAATGTTATTTTAGCATTCTCTCATATCCCATAACTCGTAACTCGCAACTTAAATTTAATTATTTAACGTGCCAATAAAATGAGTTATGAATTATGAGTTACGGGTTACGAGATTTTCTCCAATTCTAAATACGTCGCCGGCGCCCATAAGAAGGCATAAATCGCCGCGCCCAAGCCGACCGCTTAAATATTTTTCGCACTCGGCCAAGGTCGCGATGTGTCTTACCGTCTGGGTCGTATTCCCTGTTTCAGCGTTTCTTAAAATTATTTTTTCAATTAAGTCTTTAGAATGCACTCCGCCCTGTTTTTCCCGGGCTGAACCGTAGATATCAAGAACAATAAGCTCGTGAGCCGCGGCAAAACTTCGGGCAAAGTCGTTTAAGAGCGCTTTAGTCCTCGTAAAAGTATGCGGATGAAAAACTACGATTAATTTTTTATCCGGATGGCTTTCCCTTACCCCTTCCAGAGTGGTCTTTATTTCGGTCGGGTGATGCGCGTAATCGTCGTATAGAGCCGCGCCGTTAAATTCGCCTAAAAATTCCATCCGCCGGTCAGTCCCGGCGAATTCGCCGAGATGCTCTCTTATGTCCGAAAGCCCGGCGGAAAGCTCAACCGCCGCGGCAATAACCGCGAGCGCGTTAAAAACGTTATGCCTGCCGGAAAGCCGGATGGAAAAAATTCCCAAATCATTATCCTCGGCCATAACGCGGAAATACTGGCGGTCGCCTTTTTGGGTTATTTCCGAAGCGATATAATCGGCTTCCGAATCATTCAAAGCGTAGCTTATAACTTTGCCTAAGCAATTTACCCGGGCAATTTTTTTTATAACCGGGTCGTCAAAATTAGCGACAAGAAAACCCTTTTTCGGGATTTTTTTTATGAATTCAATAAATACTTTTTCATAGTCGTCCGGAGTCGGAAAAAAATCCGGATGGTCATAATCAATGTTATTTAAGAGCGCGACCCGCGGGCGGTAATACTGGAATTTGTTGCCGTATTCATCCACCTCGGCGACAAGATAATCCGAGTCTCCGGCAATGCTCGTTCCGCCGAACTGGGGGACGTGCGAACCGGCCATGACATTGGGGTGAAATCCTGATTTCAGGAGCACGTATCCGAGCCAGGCCGTAGTAGTAGTCTTGCCGTGCGATCCGGCGACGGCAATGCCGTAATATTCGTTAAAAAACATACCGGCCGCTTCGCCGTAATTAAGGGTCTTTATTTTTCCGGTTTGAGCCTTCGCGACTTCCGAGTTGTTTTCCGGGTTATAGGCGATGGAATGGATTATAAGGTCGGCGTCCGGCGGGATGTTATTTTCATTAAAGCCTTCAATTACCTGAATGCCGGCTTTAGCGAGCGCTTTTTCGGTCATGAATTTTTCCTCAGTATCCGACCCGCTAACGCTAAAGCCTTTTTCCGCGAGAAACTGGCCGAGCATAGTCATCCCTACGCCCTTAATCCCGATCATGTAGATTTTTTTTATTTTGGAGATGTCCATAATTAAGTAAATAGTAAAAATTTGCAAACTTTAGCAGATCTGCTATATAATATAGATAAGCTTTAACCGTCCTGTTACTAAAATTCCGGAGTTTCATCTCCCGTTTAAGGCGTTCCAGCGGATTTTTACTCGGATAATTGTTGTTTCCAGCCATACCTCCTCTTATACCTGGAATTATTATACCTATATTTTATTTAATTTTAGTTATTTAGTCAAATTAGTTCGGATATAAGGAGTCTTCTCCGCTCCGCTACAAAGACAATTTTAATTTAACAAAATTTATGCCACAAAATTTAACTTCTATTCCACGCGTGGAAAGCAAAGCGCCTTTAAAAAATACCATTGAATGGGAAATACCAGATAGAGCACTCGCCAGTCTTTTATTGGTTAACGGCATTGGATATATGTTTATTGTTAAGGTGAAGAAAGAAAAAAAACACTGGTGGGAAAAAACCTGGAAAACATTTTCAAAACGAGCCGCAGATCCAGCAACAGCAGTCTTAACAGGTTTAGATTTTCTTGAAAAAAACGGATATACGATTGATTCTGATTCAATAGAATTTGGAGAGCAGGTTGGAGCTAAAAACTATTTTAATAATAATCAACATAATTCTTCTTCTAGCTCTAAAGAAAATAAAGATTTGGATTTTTTCAAGAATAGAGTTTTAAATTTTGAAACTATTGAAAAAAATGGTGGTAGCTTACCTATACAAGGGTGGCAAATCGGTCAAATTTTAATAAATGAAAAATCTAAAGAGGCGAAGATAGAAATTAGACAAACTGGCACGAAAGACATAAATGAAAAAGGAGCATGGTATCATGTTCCTTTTTATGGTTTTGGCCATTTGACGTGTGAGAATATAGAATATAAAAAAGTTGATACTGATATTAATGGAGGAATTTTTCTGTTATTTCAAGACAAAAGTAATCAGAATAAGATAAAACTGATGCTTAATCATAATCGACAAGGAATTGAAATAGTATGCGATAAGGTCAGTGTTACAGATTTTAAAGATGCAAATGTAGGAATTGAAGAATTTAAAGAGCTTGATATTGGAAGCAAAATAGGTAGATTCTTTAAAATAATTGTCGAATAATGAGTTTTGAAAAAAATGGAATTCACCCCTTTAATTCCCCTCTTCCATTTTTTCAAAACAAAAAATCAAATTTTCTTTTTAGAGAAGATTAAGTTTATACATTTTAAAACCAGATAAAAAATTTACTACGTACAACACCGAATATGAGGAAAAAATGAAATTCGTTTTTATATGTTTGGAATGCACCCCAAAATTCGGACACCTATTTTCACATAAAGCGGCAATGGTTTAAAATAGGAATAGCTAGTATTTAAATTAATCATTGCCAACAATATGGCTAAACGAATTAGCCAGGAAATAAGGGATAAAATCGTGGAAAGAATCAAGGCCGAAGGCCTGTCCGTCTATCAGGCGGCCAAAGAATTTGGAATTTCCACCAATACCATCTACGGCTGGCTCGGGCGAGGCAAGATCGGAGCGGATACGCTGGAGGTAGCCCGCCTGCGGCGGGAAAACCAACAACTGAAGATGATAATCGCCGAAGTAATGCTCGACTCGGGCAAGGGGAAAAAAAATCGCTAAGGCCAGATTGCTGGCAGAAAAAGGAGTGATATCTAAAAAAGCATTAGCCAGGAAACTAAGAATTGCCCGTTCCACTCTGTATTACCGGTCAAAAAAGAAAGTTCAGGATGAAGAAGTAAGAAAGGAAGTTGTCGAAGTCATGGATTCCAATCCGGCCTACGGCTACCGCCGGGTAGCCATTGTCCTCGGAAAAAACCACAAGAAAATATTCCGGGTAATGCAGGCAAACGGACTAAAGCCCCGGCTCTGCCGCCGCAAATGGCCAAAAAAGAAAGGCGATATCAATTTGCCGGTCGCTCATTACAGGAATGAGATAAAAGACAAAGATATATCTGATCACAATATTGCCTGGGCGGCCGATTTCACCTACATCCGGCACAAAGACAGGTTTCTTTATCTGGCCACGGTAATTGACGTTTACGGCAAGGAAATAATCGGCTTCGCCGTATCCAGCCGGCACAACCGGCACTTGGTTAAAGCGGCAGTCATGGATGCTATCAGGAAACGGGGCATTCTGCCCCGATATTTCCATTCAGACCAAGGATCCGAATATCAGTCTGAAGAGCACGCGGTATTTCTGGAAAAACTAGGGGTGGTTGTGTCAATGAGCAAGAAAGGCAGTCCCTGGGAAAATCATCATCAGGAATCATTTTATTCGCAGTTCAAGCTGGAGCTGGAAAACCCGAACCGGTGTGAAACAGAGGGTGAACTGATTGAAAGAATTTACCATCAGATATATTATTACAATAATATTAGGATTCAGGGTGATCTTAGGATGCCGCCATCAAAGTATTACGCCATTGCCGCCAAAGGTTGATTATGTGGACAAAAGTGTCCGACGAAATGGGTGCATTCCACATCGATTATAAACACTATAAAAGATTTAAAAAATTAAAAGATTATTTTACTAGCTTCGCCCAAATTCTGCTCCGTTTCACTCCGCAGAACTTCAGATACGCCGAAACGTTAGACGAAATGTGCTCGCTGCGCTTGCGTTAGGTGAAGTTTTAAAATAATCATTTATGATTTCTTTATTAAATAAACTAGTTGACTGGTTTATAGCAGTTAATTGGTATAACATCTTAGTTGTTATAATTGGACCTATTAGTGTTCTGATAGGTATTGGAAGCCTTCGCCTAAATTCCGTTCCGCTATTGTTGCACAAAATTTCGGATACTCGTAATGTTCTAACCCTAATTTTATGAAACATATATTTTTAATACTGATATCCGTCCTTTTACTGTCTGGTTGCGGTAGTGCCCCTGCCCAACAAAAACCCGCGGTTGAAGCCAAAGAAAGCATCAAGTGCAAGTCAGACCAAGAATGCCAAGCGATAGATTGCTCCGTTTATGATTCTCCAGCCAAATCCGGCTACAGCCCTGAATGTGTAAATAAAATATGCAAATGCATGTGCAGAGATTGCGAGTAAAATTTTACATACCCATGAAAACCCTCATCACCTACTATTCCCGCACGGGAATAACAAAAAAAGCCGCCGAAAAACTGGCCGGCGAATTGAATGCCGAACTGGCAGGCAGAGTAATCAAGCCAGCAACCGGCTGATGATTTTCAGCATTTCTTCGTTCGCTCCCGGTTTCATGATCCGGCTTATGTTGGCACTAAGTTTTTCGCGTGTCCGGACGTCCGTTAAAAGAGATTTTACCTGAAAAACGAATTTATCCTCGTCCAGATTTTTTTGTTCTAAAATAACCGCCGCCTCCCTTTCTAAAAAAACCCGCGCGTTGTCAGTCTGGTGCGAATCCGGAATCGGAATGATTATCGCCGGTTTGCCTAAAAAAGAAAGCTCGGTTAAAAAGCTCATGCCGGCTCTTGTTATGACCAGGTCGGCTTTTTTCATGGCTTCTGCCATTTTATCGGCCGGAAGGAATTCAAAAAGATGATATTTGATATTTGGTCCCACAATTTGCGGGATGGAGTTTGGAATTTTATTCTTACCGGTTACATGAATAACCTGACAGAATTTTGTGAGCTCGCTTTTTGATTTAGCGACTAAATTATTTATAAACATTGCTCCGGTACCGCCACTGACAATTAGCAAAACCGGCAAATTATTATCCTCATCCGCGCCCTTAAAAAAATTTTGAGTTTTGAGTTGTGAGTTTTTAGTCGTGAGAACTTTCCTCGCCGGATTCCCGACCCATGCCGCTTTTTCGCCGTAATCTTTTAATGATTTTTCAAAAGTGACGGTAATCACTTTGGCGAACGGCGCCATTATTTTATTGGCTAAACCCGGCCGGACGTCCTGCTGATGGATTAGCGCCGGGACGCGTAAGACCCAGGCCGCGAAGACAACCGGGACGCTAACGAATCCGCCGGCGCTCATAACTAAATCCGGCCGCCATTTTAGCATGATGAAAAGCGACTGGAAAAATCCGAGTTTTAAAAAAAAGATGTCGGAAAAATTTTTCAGGCTGAAATAACGGCGTAATTTTCCGGAATAGATGGCCTTGAAAGGTATGCCCTCGCGCTTAACCATTTCCCGCTCAATTCCATTTTTGGTTCCAATCCAGAAAAATTCAAACTCTCCCCTCTCCTTAATAAGGAGAGGGGTTGGGGGTGAGGTTATTCTATCGTAAATCGCCAAAAGCGGACTCACCGAGCCCGCCGTTCCCCCGCCGGAAAATAGTATCCGTTTTTTTACTGATAGAGTCATTTTATACCGCGTCTTTGAGCCGCTTTTTTTCAGAACAAATTTTTTTAGCCCAGAACATGTAATACTTCAATATTTCAATATCTTCTTCTCTTTTAATCCTCGTTAAATCCGTATTAAACCTTATCACTAATTTATTAAATGCCCTTATTTGTTCTTTATCGCTTAATTTCATTATATAATCATCTTTTGCTTTATGTTTATTTTTAAGGCGGGCGATTTCCGTATTTTTAAGCTTGGGCGGAAGATCTTTTGTCTTTTTTTCAACGGCTTCGGCAGATTGCCGCCCATAAAAATCGGCGTAGCTTAAAACCGGTTTCAAGTTCTTAAAATCAATATTGTCAGGCATCATCAGGGCGCTCCAGGTATTAAGCGAGTCGCCGTCGATCAGTTTGCCCTGGGAAAATTCAAAATCCACCTGTCTCTTATCCTCCGGATCCAGTCCCGGCGGCAACTCTAAAATTCCTCCCTTTTTTAACTCATAATTTCCCATTTCCATAGAAGTATTAGTTAATAATAATATCTAAATACTTCGTTTGCGGGTTTGAGCGTATTTTTCCGGGAGTGAATTAAATCAGGGCTACGTTTTTTTTCTCTTAATCACTTCCATCCCTTCCGGCAGGTATTTTTTTAGGACTTCAGGGATAACTATTGAGCCGTCAGAGCGCTGGTAATTTTCCATTATAGCTATGATAGTTCTTCCGATGGCATAAGCGGTCGCGTCGTTCATATGGACATATTCGGTTTTTCCGTCCTTTCTTTTTACTCTGGTATTGAGGCGGCGGGACTGATAATCATTCATCAGGTCGGAAGTATTTGTTTCGCGATATTTATTCTGCCCCGGCATCCAGGTTTCAATATCAATCTGCCGGTAATCCGGTCCGCCCATATCGCCGGTACAGATGGCCACGACCTGATACGCCAGCCCCAGAGAACCTATTAAGTATTTTTGAATCGCCACTATGAAATCCTGCTCTGCCAGTGAATTTTCCGGCAAGGTAAATGATTCCATTTCCAGCTTATCAAACTGATGGACCCGTAAAATTCCTTTCATGTCCTTGCCATAAGATCCCGCCTCTCTTCTAAAAGCCGTTGAAAAGCCGATATAGCGAAGAGGAAATTTATCCTCTTCCAGCGTTTCGTCCATATACATGGCGCCTAAGGTGTGTTCGGCACTTCCGACCAGGTACATGTCGTCGGCGGCGGTGTGATATCTTTCCTCTCTTGGTTCAAGCCTCGCCATCCGATCCATTGAATCGGGCTTTATGAGTACGGGCGGGACTACCGGAACAAAAGGCTTTGAGGAAATTTTAAGATTATTTTTATCAATTATTTCTTTAAGGATTTTTTCATTGGTTAAAATGGAAAAGCAGTGCTGGATAAGAGCGAATTCTAAAAGGGCCGCTTCGCCCTTAAGATAGTTAAAACGGCTGCCGCTTACCTTAGCGGCTCTCGGGATATCAATAATATCAAGCTCTTCGCCGAGTTGCCAATGCTCTTTCGGCTCAAAGTCAAATTTTTTTGGTTCGCCGACTTTTTCGATCACTTTATTTCCCGATTCATCTGGTCCGATGGGAGTATCCGAAGAAATGGCATTAGGCACTTTATTGGAAATCAGTTTAAATTCCTTTTCCGCCTCTTCTAGATCGGGTTTTATTTTTTCCAGTTTTTCTTTAACAGCTTTTCCCTGTTCAATAAATTTAGCCCGCTCGTCAGGGCTGGCCGATCTTACTAGGTCATTTAATTTATTTTTTTCCGCGTTAAGGTTTTCGGCTTCTTTTTGGATCTTTCTTTTTTTTACATCAAGTAAAAGCAGGCGATTAATGTCGCATTTAATATTGCGCAGTTCGCAGTTTTTTTTCACCTCCTCCGCGTTATCGCGGATGTATTTGATGTCAAGCATATTTTCTTAATACGTCATTCTGAGGCCGAAAGCCGAAGAATCTCGTGTTAGATGCGGGATCCTTCGCTCCGCTCAGGATGACGATTAGTTTTATGGCGTTGATTTATCAATGACGACTTATAGACCTCCGGTTTAAAGGCTTTTAGCTTGACGATTTTTACTTTTGGAAAAGTTTTCGCTAAATCTCGCGTAAAATTCCTTTGGTCATACCCCAAGGCGATTACGTCGGGTTTATGTTTCCTAATGACGGCGTATTTATCGCTTAGATTGCCTAAAATAACTTCTAGAGCCAAGCCGGAAAGCTGTACCTTTTTAAGCCTAACATTTTCCTTATTTTTTGGCAATTTCCCTTTTACTTCTTTTACCGTCCGGTCTCTCGCGATAATAACAGTAAGATGGTGTCCGAATTTTTTCGCCTGCTCTAAAAAATTTTTATGTCCCGGATGAAAAATATCAAAAGTGCCAAAAACCATAACCCTCGTCATCCTGAACGGAGTCCCGATTTTTTCGGGACGCAGTGAAGGATCTCGTCTTTTTCCGTGTAAACGCGAGATCCTTCGCTTCATTTCATTACGCTCAGGATGACGCCGGGATGTTCGCTTATTCGTCATATTCATCCTTCCACGGAAGATTGCCTTTTTCAAATTCTTTTTTCAGTCTTTCTTTCATGATCTTATAGGCATTTTTCAGCCGGGGAAAATCTTTGATCGCCTGGTCGGCGTAGCGCGGAATTGATTCCGGAATATCGTAGGTCGCGTGCCCTTCTTCAATCAAATGCGTCATACCTTCCATTTTATCCAGAGCGTTTACATACTTCCCTTCCGGGGTAAGACCTTTTTCAAATTCCAGCCAAAGGTCAAAAATTTCGCCTCCGACCGGCTCGGGCAGGGCCGCCCTGATTTTTTCCATGGCCGCGTATTCGTTTTTAAACTTGTCCTCGGGTGAAACTTTTTTCAGCCAAATCAGCCGGTAATCAATATCGCCGGCAATGGCTTCAACAAGGTCATGCACCAAAGCGATTTTTACGGCTTTGTAAATATCAATCGGGAGCTTAAGCTCTTCGGCAAAAATAAAAGTCATGATGGCGACGCGCCAGGAATGGTCGGCCGATGAATCTCTATGGATGCCGTTTTCCCTCTCCTGCGCGCCGTAGCGGTAAGTAGTTTTTAAATCTCTTATTAAATGCAGGAAGTCAAAAATTTTTGATAAATTATCCATAGTGTTATTGCAAATTCACAAATTTTATCACAAATTCACGAATGTTTGTTTAACGCATTAATGTAAAATTTGTGAATTTGTGTTTTTATTTGTGTATTTGTAATGGTTGGATAATGATATAGCAGGTCAGTATTATTTAAATAAGGCTTTCCCCTGTCATCTCATCCGGTTTTTTTATGTCCATAATTTTAAGAATCGTGGGCGCGACGTCGGAGAGTAAAGCGCGTTTTTTCTTAAGCTTTTTGTGGTTTTCCGAAATAAGAATAAAAGGCACCGGATTCAGGGTGTGCGAGGTGATGGGCTGGTTTATTGCCGGGTCAAAAGTTTCCTCGGCATTGCCGTGGTCGGCGGTGATGATTATTTCATAACCTGCTTCTTTGGCGGCATTCACGGTTTTGCCAATAGCTTTATCCAGGGTGGAGATACCTTTTAAAATAGCGGGAAAATTACCGGTATGGCCAACCATGTCGCAGTTAACAAAGTTGGCGGCGATAAAATCGTATCGCCCGCTTTTTAACTCTTTCGCGAGCTTTTCGGCGATTTCAAAAACTTTCATTTCCGGTTTTTCGTCGTGATAAGCGACGTCTTTATTGGAATCAATAAGGATCCGATCCTCGCCGGAAAAAGCTTTGTATTTCTGGGCGTTGAAAAAAAAGGTAAGATGCGGGTATTTTTCCGTTTCGGTTATTTTCAGCTGTTTTAAGCCGGCTTGGCTTAAGGTTTCTGAAAGGCAGTTATTAATGGTTTCCGGAGGAAAAGCCACCCGAACGTCCAGGCTATCGTAATCATCGTCAAACCTGGTCATGGTTACGTATTTTAAATTTTCAATTTTAGCGTCAATAAATTTTCTCGCGAGCTGGCGCGCCCGGTCAGAGCGGAAATTAGAAAAAATAACCGCGTCGTTCGGGGCGATGAGGGTTGCCTCGTCGCCGTCAGCCGCAATTACGGACGGTTCAATAAATTCGTCGCCTAAATTATTTTTGTAAGCGTGCTCAATCGCGGAAAGAGCCGAGGGAAACTTAAGGCCGCCCGCCTTAGTAAGCAGAAGAAAATGTTTTTCAATCCGGTCATAATTTGAATCGCGGTCCAGTCCGAAGTAGCGCCCGCCGATAGTCGCAATCCTCCCTATCCCCCGCTCTTTGATAAAACCTTCAAGATCTTTAACGTAAGCGACCGCGCTTCTTGGCGGCGTATCCCGGCCGTCGGTAAAAAGATGGATTTGGACTTTTTCCACCCCCGCGTCCTTAGCCATTTTAATTATGGCTTTTACATGATCAACATGGCCGTGCACTCCGCCGGGCGAAGCCATGCCTTTAATATGCAGGGTGCTTTTATATTTTTTTACATGGTCAAGGGCTTCGCGGATGGCCGGGTTATTTTTCAGTTCCCCGGATTCAATATGCTTATTGATCTTTAAAAGGTTTTGGTAAACTATCCGGCCGGAACCCATGACAAGGTGGTTCGCTTCCGACGTTCCCATCTGACCCGCCGGCAAGCCGATATCTTCGCCTGAAGCGCCTAAAAGCGCCCAAGGATAATCCTTAAAATATTTATCAAGGTTGGGAGTGTCGGCTTGGGCGATGGCGTTATGCTCTTTTTCTTCCCTATAGCCCATGCCGTCGCAGATGATTAGGAGAACTTTTTTTTTCATTTTTTCAACGTCATTCTGAGCGTAGCGAAGAATCTCGTGTTAGTAGCTAATAATGTGGAATTTTTCACTACTTTTACTTTATTCAGAATAATAATTAGTAATCCAGGCTTAAATCTTTCCACTCAGGATTTAGACTATTAATTAATACAATTTTTTTCTTCCGCAGATATCCCTTAATCTGTTTTTCTCTCGCGATTGCGTCGGTGATGCTTTCATAATGCTCATAATATACTAACTTGTCCACATTGTATTTGGATGTGAAACTGCTTTTGTTAAGTTTTTCTTTATGCTCGCCAGATCTTCCGAATAATCTTGAGGTAACTCCCGTATAAAGAACAGTATGTCGCTTATTAGTGTTGATATATACGTAGCCATATTTTGTATTTCGCATATTTCTATATATTCACGGGATCCTTCGGCCTAATCGGCCTCAGGATGACGGTGTGGCTAAAACGGAAATTTCGCGTAAATTGCTTTTTCGCCGAGTTCTTTTTCAATGGCAATGAGCCGGTTGTATTTAGCGGTTCGTTCTGATCTCGCCGGAGCGCCGGTTTTAATCTGTCCGGTGCCCATGGCAACGGCCAAATCGGCGATAAAGGCATCCTCGGTTTCGGCTGAGCGGTGCGAAATAACCGCGGTCATATTAGCCCGGCGAGCCATGAGAATAGCGTCAATGGCTTCGGATAGCGTCCCGATCTGGTTGACTTTGATTAAAATGGAATTGGTGGTTTTTTCCTCAATCCCCCGCTTCAGCCGCTCTATGTTTGTTACGTACAAGTCGTCGCCGACCACCTGAAATTTTCCTTCTGTTTTTTCCATAAAAGCGCGAAAGCCGTCCCAATCGTCTTCGGAAAAATGGTCTTCCATGGATTTAATCGGATACTTTTTCGCCAGGTTAAGATAAAATTCAGCCAGTTCCCCGCTATTTAAAGTTTTCCCTTCTTTGTTCAGCTGATATGCCCCGTCTTTGAAAAATTCCGACGAAGCCGGGTCAATGGCAAAAACTATGTCCGCGCCAAGGTTATAACCGGCGGCTGAAACGGCTTCAGTAATAAGCTGGAAAGGCTCTTCATTAGAATTCACCGCCGGGGCGAATCCGCCTTCATCCCCGACATTGATATTCATTTTTTTTCCTTTTAAAACTTTTTTCAGGTTCCCATAAACTTCGGCGCCCATCCGAACGGCATCGGCGATTGTTTTCGCTCCGATTGGCATGATCATGAATTCCTGGATGTCAGTCGCCCAGTCAGCGTGCTTTCCGCCGTTCATGATATTCATCATCGGCACCGGCATCTGGTAAACGCCGTTAAAATTAGGATTGAATTTTGTTAAATATTCATAGAGCGGTTTATTTTCCGATTGAGCGGCGGCCCGGGACGTTGAAAGAGACACGGCTAAAATCGCGTTCGCTCCCAGCCGGGATTTATTCGGCGTCCCGTCCAATTCAATCATTTTCCTGTCTATGGCATTCTGGTCGCCCGCGTCCATTCCGAGTAAAGCGTCTTTTATTACTGTCTCAATATTGTGAACAGCGGTTAAGACGCCTTTTCCGCCGAACCGCGCTTTGTCTTTGTCCCTTAATTCAACGGCTTCATAAGTACCGGTAGAAGCGCCCGAAGGAACCGCGGCCGTTCCAGTAATGCCGTTTTCTAAAAAAACCGTCGCTAAGACCGTCGGATTGCCCCGGCTGTCTAAAATTTCCATGGCAGTTATGTTTTTGATTTTCATATAATTAACCCACGAATCAACTAATTCACTACGAATATACAAATACACAAAAATGCAATATTTGTGTATTCGTTGTTGATTTGTTGATTCGTAGGTATATCAAGATGTTTAAGTTGATTAATTTTAAATATTAGCTAAATTTTTATAAAAGGTGTAAGTGTCTCCGCTAGCCTAAAAATCTTTTTTTTATCAATTTTAAATTTTTAAAACATGCTTTCCAGTTTTCGCTTTCTCTTAAAATCATCATGGCGATTTGGGGGTCGTAAAATCCTTCCTCAAAAGTAATTCTTAAAAATTCCTCAAAGCTCACCGGTTCTAAGGATATTTTTTCTCCAGGGTCAAGATTTTGGGCGGAAACATTTTTACAGCCTTTGGCAATAAAACCGTAAACCGCGTAATCAATTTTCGCGTTCGGCTGGACGCTGAACCAAAGCTCCATTTTTTCCGCCTTGTATCCGGTTTCTTCCAAAAGTTCCCTTTTTGCCGCGGCTAAAGGCGTTTCATTCCCGTCAATTCTTCCGCCGGCCACGCTCCAGCAAGGCTTTCTAAATCCGGGCTGGGATTGTTTTAAAAGGATTATTTTTCCATCCTCCCTGACCGGAATAACCTGCACCGTATCAGCTCGCTTTAATTTTTCAAAAGTCGCGAAACTCCCGTCGTACATTTTCTGCTTCCACTGGTAAACATCAAAAATTTCCCCCTTAAAGACTTTTTTGGCGTTTTTTGGCGTTATTAATTTAGGTATCGGGCGTTTTATTGTCATAATTAAACCATTCCTTCAGCTTTAAGCTTTTTATCATGCATACGGCTAAAAAACAATAAGGCGAGCGTCGCGCCGATTAACGCCATGAGCATGTCTTTTTGGGTGTCAAAAATATCTCCCTGGGTTCCTAAAAAGGCGTCCGCCCCGCTGCCGAAGATAATCGCTCCAGCCCATTCTATAAGTTCATAAACCGCGCTGACCGCCAGACAGAATGAAATAATAGTGAAAGAGAGCCAGCCGCCGCCCTTTAGCGGGGATTTGCGGATTAATATTTCTCTCACGATCAGAGCCGGCAGAAATCCCTGGGCAAAATGTCCGAGCCGGTCATAATGGTTCCGGCTCAGGTTAAAAATTTCTTTAATATATTCAAAGAGCGGATTGAGCGCGTAGGTGTAATGGCCGCCGACCACAAGAATAATCGTATGCAAAAGAATCAGAAAATAAATAAAAGTCGTGAACTGGAATTTTTTGTAAGTCAACAATAAAATCGCCACCCCGATAACCGCCGGAAAAACTTCAAGCGCCCAGGTAAGATAATCATGCGGTTTTATGGCTGACCAGGCGAGCAGAAGAAAAAATGTCACCAGGAAAATCACCAGTTTTTTTTGTTTGGACATATTATTCTTGCAATTGTCCAGTTTCTTTTAGCCATTCATCTTCCATAGCATTTCCCTCGTTATGGTCGTAAAACTCAACAGTATATGAGTCATGACCGGTATCCTGAATAGTAAAAATCCGATAATCGTTTGTCGTTAAGTACGGAAAACTATTTCCGGCAGGAAATCTTGGATACTCTTTTTCGCCTTTGGATTTATTGTATTTTTCAATTTCTTCAATCGTCAAAGCCATGCTTATATCGTTTATATTCTCCTGTAAAAATACAGCCAATTCCTCAAGGCTATTAAAGGTGATCGGCGGATCAGCTTTTTCTATCCGCGCAGACTCGCGGAGATCGGCGCTTCGCATAAATTTGTTAACGCAATGCGGAAAAATAAGTCAGCATTGAGCTTTATTATAAATTATAATCCTAGTTTATCAGAAATATCCTGCAAAGCTTTTAAGCCTAAATTAAGAAATTCATCCAAAGTCAGCCCGCATTTTTCGCATTCCATGATAAGCTCGCGGTTGCATTTCGCGGCAAAGCCTTTAGTCTTAAATTTTTTTCTTAAGGATTCGGGCCTGACGCTGGCTAATTTTTTGTCCGGCTGCATTAAAGCGGTGGCGATTATTAGTCCGGTTAGGGTTTCGGCCGCTACTAAGCAATGCTCAAGCTTAGTGGATCGCGTTTTATCCATGCCCGCGCCGCAAGCTTCAATGCCCCAGCCGTGTGAGACGATTGTGTCAATTAAAAAATCAGTCGCTCCGGCGTCTTTTAAAATCTGAACACATTTAACGCAATGCTCTTTGGTATTATTTTTCGTTAAATCCCAGTCAATGTCATGCAAAAGCCCGACAATACCCCATTTCTCTTCGTCTTCCTTAAAATTCCGAGCCAGGGCGCGCATAATCGCTTCGGATTCAATAAGGTGAAGCCTGGTGATTTTATCAGTAATATGTTCGTCAACAAGGCTTAGAGCCTTGCTATAGTCTATCCCTAATTTTAAAATATCCATATTTTTTTGTCATCCTGACGACCGAAGGGAGGAAGGATCTGCGGCTGCGATAATCAGGCAAGGAAACAATCTAAGAAATAATTTTGCCTCTAAAATAACCTTTAAATTATTTATCACATTTGTAGATCCTTCGCTTCGTTTCACTTCGCTCAGGATGACAAATGTAAATGTTATTCGCGTCCATTCGCGTATTAGCTTTATATTTGTGTGTTTGCCCGCCTAGACCCGCGCTAGGCGAGGCTGGTAAAAAGATTCGTGGATTTGTAAGTTTATTTTTCCGCCGTGGGGATGATTTTTGGTTTCATTAAGGGGAAAATTTGGGTTTCGCGCATGGATTTATCCATTAAAAACGCGAATACCCGCTCGGACATGCCGAACCCGCAGGCCGGGGGCATGCCGTATTCTAAAGCTTCAACAAAATCCTCGTCGTACATCTGCGCTTCTTCGTCTCCGGCAGCCCTAAGCTTTGCCTGCTCGCAAAATCTTTGCGACTGATCCAACGGGTCGTTTAATTCCGAATAGCCGTTGCCGAGTTCAGAGCCGGCGATTAAAACCTGGAACCGCTCAACAGTCCGGGAGTCATTTTCCGATTTTTTCGCCAGCGGGCTCACGGTTATCGGCAGGTTAATGAGAAAGCCGGGGCCGGCGATTTTTTTCCGGCAGTATTTCCAAAGGTTGTCTATGGCCCGGGTGATATTAAAGCCTTTTTTATCGTATTTGACTTTGAGCTCTTTTAACTTTTTTTCAATCGTTTCCATATCCGCTGAAAGGACGTCAACGCCGGTAAACTTTAAGATGGTCTCGCGATAATCGTAGCGTTCCCATTTTTTTCCGAGGTCAATTTCAAAACCGTTGATTTTAAATTTAAGCGCCCCGAAAGTTTTATCGGCTGTAAATTTAATAAGTTCTTCAACAGTTTCCATGCCGGCTTCGTAATCGGCGTAAGCCTGGTAAAATTCCATCTGGGTATAATCCTGCAGGTGTTCGGCGTCCATGCCTTCGTTGCGAAATTGGCGGCCGATTTCAAAAGTTTTTTCAAAGCCGGCGACTAAGAGGCGTTTCTGCCAAAGTTCGCCCATGGAAATTCTTAAGTATACGTCCATGTCCAAAGCGTTATGATGCGTTATAAACGGCCGGGCGTCGGCGCCGCCGGTCGTCGTTTCTAAAACCGGGGTTTCAACTTCAAGAAAGCCGCGTTCAATAAAAAAAGCCCTTACTGCCTGCCAGAACCTCGCCCGTTTTTCCACCATGTCGCGTGTTTCAGGGTTAAAAAGGATATCCATGTATCTTTTGCGGAAGCGTTCCTCTTCATCCTTAAAGCCGGCATATTTATCGGGCAAAGGCCGGAGCGCCTTTGAAATTATATTCCATTCCGCGGCCATGAGCGATTTTTCGCCTTTATGGGTAACGAAAGCCGTCCCAACGACCGAAATAAAGTCGCCGATATCAATAAGTTTGATAAAATTTTTGTAGCTTTCCGGTCCGGTATCTTTTTTTGAGAGGGCGATCTGGATTTTTCCGCTACCGTCCTCCAGATGCGCGAAAGTGAGGTTGCCGTGCGAGCGGATGGCCCGGAGGCGCCCGGTTAGGGCGATCTCGGTCTCGTTTTTCGCCAGTTCTTTAAATCCGTCAAAAACTTCTTTTACGGCATGCGTGCGTTTAACCCGCGAAGGGTAAGGATTAACTCCGATTTTTCGCAGTTCTTCCAGTTTTTTAATCCGGTCGCTTCGTTCGCTTATTTTTTCAGGCATAAGTTAGTAAAAAGTAAATAGACAATAGTAAACAGTAAATAATAAACAGATCATAAAAAGTGAATGTCTGACTACTTTAAATTACAAAACATCTTTTTTACTCCGTCATTCTGAGGCCGAAAGCCGAAGAATCCCGTGGTATTTCCGCTAAACACGAGATCCTTCGCTTCGCTCAGGATGACGTTTTGTAATTCAAAATAACTACTCTAAACTTACCCCATTTTACCCCAAAAGTCAAAAAAAACCGGCCTGTGGTGGAAAATAGGCCGGGTTGTTGGCGCGCTCAACCGCGCGCGGGTTATTGGCGTCATTGTCTGGCCGTCCTCTGAGGACGGCCTTGCCCCTGAGCTGGTTCGGCGAGTTCCTTTTGGAGCTCGCCGAAGGCGATTTCGCAAAGGGTTTTTTCTTTAACCCTCTGCTTCTCGCCCAGGGCGTCGAGGGCTGCCCGGTTGCCCTCTCGCCATCTTTCCAGCTCCGCCGGCGGGGTCGCTCCCCGCCGACGCCTCCACTCTCCGTAGAGAGTAAAGGCGACTGCTAAAAAAGCAAAGGCGGCCAGAACAGCCGCCAAAATCCACTTCGCCGTCATTTCCATCACCCCCTTTCCGGGTAAAAATGTTTTTTTAAAAAGTTCCTCAGACAATTTTGAGGATAAATTATTTTGTCATTCCGGCCAGCGAGCCGGAATCCAGGGTTAGGAGATGATAATGCTTGTAATCTAGCAAACCACATCCCAGCGTTATAATCTTGGATTCCCGTTGAAGTTTATCCCGTGCGTTGACACGGGATGGGAATGACAAATATCAGCAAAACCGTCTAAAGAACTTTTAACTGCCGGCAATTTAAAAGGACAAAACTGTTTTTTGTCATCCTGACGACCGCAGGGAGGAAGCCCGCCCGAACCGACCTCGCCCGAACGACGTTCAGTCGGGCGGGGATCTACGGATGTGATAATTATAACACCCTCATCCATTATTAGATCCTTCGGCCTAATCGGCCTCAGGATGACAGATAGGGAGTCTATTCAATCTTCACAATCTCGTATTCAGTCTCCCCTCTCGGCGTTTCTACCTTTATTCGGTCGCCTTTTTTGTGGCCTAAAAACGCGTGTCCCAGGGGCGACTCGTTGGAAATTTTTCCTTCAGCCGGATCAACTTCGTTAAATGATACTATGGAATAAATTTTGGTTTTGCCTTCAACTTTTACCGTGACTCGCGAACCCATGCTCACAATTCCCTTTTGGCCGCCGTTAGCGACGACGGTATAATTTTTCAGGATGGACTGGATTTCCTGGATCCGGCCTTCGTTAAAAGCCTGGGCTTCCTTCGCGTCGGTGTATTCGGCGTTTTCAGATAGGTCTCCGAGCTCTTTGGCTTTTTCAATCCGCTCGGCAATCTCGCGCCGCCGGACGTTAACGAGGTTGTTAAGCTCCTGTTTAAGCTTATTATAGCCTTCGGGAGTAATAATTTGGTCAGACATAATTTACGCATAACGCGTAACGTGGAACGCGTAACGAATTAAACCGTTTAGAAGAAAATCGTTACGCGTTATGCGTTCCACGTTAAGCGAATATTATAAGTTTAGTGTAATATACAACGAAATCATGAAATATGCAAATTTTGTTCTCTTTCATCTTGGACTTTATTATCTTTCTGGCTAAGATGGGTGAAAACCAGCGCGAGGATTAAATAGCCGATGCCTAAAGGGTGGTTCATGTAAGGAGAAAAGACACTGACGGCGCAAATTAATAAAAGCCCGATGATAATTCCGGCGTTTTGGTATTTATATTTTTCATAAGCCTTGGCCGGGCTTTTGAGCGAACGAAAGGCCTGAAGCGAAACTCTAAGGATGAGAATTATATAGGCTAAAAGGCCAAGAAGGCCGATTTTAAGCCAGATATCCAGCCAGCCCCATTCAAAAGCGTAAGTCGTATAAGCCCCGTCCGGCGAGGTTAGAAGCACTCGCGGATCGCCTGACTTATAAGTAACCGTAGCGCCGAACCCTTTACCAAAAATTGGCGAGGATTTTATTTCTTTCCAAAGTGGAGGAAGAAGTGCCCAGCGCGAACTGGCGCCGGCTTCCCCGGAAAGCTCGGTGGCCCGGTCGGCTAAGGACGAGGCGCTGAATTTAGCCGTAACCCTCGGAAAAGGAAATTTGGCGACCAGCAAAACAATAATAAGGCTTCCGGCTCCGATTAGCGCGAGCGCGGACAGGGTTTTAAAAAACATTTTCCAATCGTAAGAAAAAACGGCCAGGAAGATGATTAACGCGATTCCGACCGCTAAGCCGACAAAATAGCTTCGGGAAAAAGAGATTAGGACGGAAGACAAAAGACAGCAGACAGTGGATAACAGAAGATAGTTTTCTTTTATAAAAAGCTTCAGGTTTAAAAGGATGCTCGCGCTTTTTTCGGTTATGGAATTCAATTTTGGCAGGAGTGAAGTTAAGAAGATAAAGATTCCGGCCAAAGCGAAAATCTGCGACTGGAAAAAAATCCGGTAAAATCCGTTCGGCATCAGGGTAATCTCCCCGACTCCGGTATCGCGGAGCCAGCGGTAATAAGGATAAACGTCCCAGGCGGAAAAATGGGAAAAGATATAAAGAAAAATCAGGGTTTTTAGGCCGATAAAAGCAACGGACGCGATAAAAATGTTCCTGATAATTTTTAAATCGGTTTTTTTCAGCGTATCAAGAAGCGGCAGGGCGATTAGAAAATAAAGCCAGCCGTTAAAATCGTAAAAAATATTCCCGGCTCCGTTTCGGTTATAAAGGCCGTTTAAGAAGCCCATGGCGATGAGGGCGAAGAAGATGAGCAAATCAGCATTTTCTCTAAAGGTCGGAAGATTAAGCGTTATTTTTTTCTCTTTTATTAGTCCGATGATTTTTTTAAAAAACCAGACTGCCATGACGGCGCCAAAGAGGGCGATGCGGATGGAAACGGTTTTTTCTCCAAAATCAAAGAAGAATAGATAGCCTTTGGAACCGATGAAAAGCTCGGTGAGCAGTATAAAAATTCCCAGCCTTAAATTTTTTACCGATAACGCCAGCGCGAGGATAATAATGAGGCCGAAAAAAAATGGTTCCAAAACCGAAATAAAGTAGCAGGCCAAGGAAAAATATTCGGCCAAGAAAATTAAAATGAGAATGGCGGCGATTTTATTAGCGGCGAAGATTGATTTTAGCGATGTCATTGATTTTGAGATTATTGGTTTTTAAAAATCCGGCGTTTATTTCAAGGACATAAGCTTTCCCGGCCGGAAAGCCCTTGGTATAGTACATAAGAATTTGTTTTATGTTACATATTACGTGTTATATTTTTGGCCAAACATCCGCCTTATCACGTCGTCAACGTCAACCTCGTCAATCATAATATCGTCCACCGGCAGGTCGGAAGCTAGAATTTTTTGCGCTGCGTCTTTTACCTTTTCCCGGTCCACTTTAAGGGTAACGGCGTACGGCTCGTATTTTGCCACCTGGCCGAATTTTTTTATTACTTCCCTTTTTACACCTTCGCCGTTAAAGGTGATATTTAATTCCTTGTAGGGCGCGTATTTAGTAATCAGCGAATCAAGCCCGCCGTCGTAAACTATCGTTCCCCGGTCAATGATGATTACCCGGCCGCAGAGCTCTTTTATATCTTCCATGTAATGGGACGTTAGCATGATTGTAGTTTTATTTTCCCGGTTGTACTTTTTTATGAAGTCGCGGATATTTTTCTGAGCTATTACGTCCAGCCCGATGGTTGGTTCGTCAAGGTATAAAACGCGGGGCTTATGTAAAAGCGCGGCCGTAAGCTCGCACTTCATTCTCTGGCCTAAGCTAAGTTTTCTGACCTGGATGTCCAGGATGTCTTTTATGCCTAAAAGCTCAATCAGTTCGTCAAGGTTGTATTTAAAATCTTTGTCTGATACCTCGTAAATTTCCTTGTTTAAAATAAAACTTTCCATGGCCGGCAAATCCCACCAAAGCTGGTTTTTCTGGCCCATGACCAGGGCGAATTGTTTTTGGTATTCTTTTTCGCGTTTCCAGGGCGTATGACCCATGACGCCCGCCTCGCCAGAAGTAGGATACAAAATTCCCGAGAGCATTTTTAGGGTCGTTGTCTTCCCCGCCCCGTTGGGGCCTAAAAACCCGACCAGCTCGCCTTCGTCAATCGTAAAACTAATATCTTTTACCGCTTTGGTAAAAAGTTTTTCCCGCGCGAACAAGCCCTTAACCGAGGCCCAAAGACCCGGGCTTTTTTTATAGTACTCGTAGGTTTTACTGAGATTTTTTACGGAAATAATCGGCATAAGTAATTAAAAATGAAAAAATCAAAAATAATTCGTCATTCTGAGGCCGAAGGCCGAAGAATCTCGTGGTAATAGCTCTATTCACGGGATCCTTCGCTACGCTCAGGATGACGACAAAATAATTTTAAAATTTTGATTTGTCATTTTACATTTTGATATTTACATTTTGCATTAATTAAATTCCCACGCTTTCATATTTTTTCAGTCCCGCGCGCCAGACTATTTTTATGATAGCATACATAATAAAAATCCATAATAGCTCGGCGATAAGGCCCTCCGCGGCCTGGCGGGCGCTTACTTTGCCAAGAACAATCTGAACCGGAAAATAATAGGTATAAATGAACGGCGTGGCTAAAGAAAAGTTCATGAAAAAGGCCGGCAGAAGATTGATTGGAAAAAAAGCGCCGGAAAAGAATTTAATAATGGACGAGGCGGTAAAGTCGGCGCCCGAAATTTCGTCAGTCCAAAAAGCGGCGAGGCTGATTAAAATGGAATAAAAAAGCCGGATGACAACGGCCATGGCGACCATTAATATCAGAATCAGGGCATCAAGGAGTCCGGCCCGGAAGACAATATGGTCCCGGGCGATGAATATCACTCCGGCCTGGATGGCGAGCGAAAGAAGAATTGCTAAGAGCGAGCGGCTGAATCCAAGGGTAAAAGCGTAGCGAAGAAAACTGATCGGCTTGGTTATGAACTGCGAAAGCGTGCCATCGTAAATTAAAAGCGCGAGTACCCTTTCAAAGCCGTAGCTCGCGGTAAGGTAAAGTATAAGCCAGCCGACAACGACGTAGGTGACCATTTCATCGTAAGTGTAGCCTTTGATCACGTCAGCGGAGCGGAAAGCGACGGTCCAGATTATAAGCGGGATCAGGACTTCAATCAGGTTTCCGACCCGGTAGCTTAAGACGTTAAAGCGGTGCGTAAGCTGGCGCGACATTTCAATTTTGGTGATAGCGAGGTATTTTTTCATAACATATAACATGGAACATGGAACAAAAAATGTTATGTGTTATGTGTTCCATGTTACGTAGTTCTTTATATTCCCGTGCCTTCATATTTATATATTCCTTTTTTCCAGACGAATTTTATAATTATGTACAAAATAATAATCCATAACGCCTGGCCGGCTAATATCAACGCTCCGTCGGCCAAAGAGTTTTTTCCGAGATAAAACTGGATTGGAAGGAAATAGGTGTAAGTGAACGGAAAAAAATAACTTAACTTCGCGGCCAGGGGCGGAAGAAAAGCGATAGGAAAAAAAGCGCCGGATAAAAAACGGTTTAAGATATTTAAGGCGAAATAAAGGCCTGATACGTCAGAAGCCCAGAATGACATAAAACCGATAATAACCGAGATGGAAAATTTTATGGCGTAGGAAAAAATAAACATCAAGATAAAAATTATCACTCCGGCCGGATTCAGGCTGAAAATAAGCGTCTCGCGAAAAAATAAAATAAAGAATAAAGCCTGAAGAAGGATAATAGAGAAAGCGAAAAGAAGCCGGCCGATTGAATGGAAAGAAATATAACTTAAGTAATTAACCGGCTTGATGAGATAGTTTGAAAGTTTGCCTTCGTGGACGTCCTTTTTTATGTATTCTTCATAGCCGTAGTTGGTTGAGAGGTACATGAAAATCCAGCCGACGACAACGTAAGTGATCATTTCGTTTTTCGTATAACCGCCGACCGCGGAAACCGAACTGAAAATCGCCGTCCAGATAACGACCTGCACGAATAAATCCAGCATGTTGCCGCCGATATAGGCGAAGACGTTAGCCCGGTGCGAGAACTCGGCCTGGGTTTTGTTTTTGGCGATGGTAAGGTATTTACGCATATCTCACAACCCGTAACTCATAACTCATAACTCAAATTAACTTTTAGACTGGCAAATAAAGTTATGAGTTGTGAGTTACGGGAAATTTAGCTAGAGGCGCTAGAATAATGCCTTAGGGCGAACTTCCAAAATCGCCGGGAGGCGTAGAAAAATATGGCGGCCAGGGCGATTGAAGCGAGCATGAGCCAGAAATCAAAGCCGCGGATAAAAATTTTTGCCGGCACGGTCGCCATGAAAGCCAGGGGAATAATGGTAGAAAAAATCAGGCGGACAAAAACATGGCTGTAAATATCCGTGGGATAGCCGGCCGAACGGATGATATTCTCGCAGATATACCAGGTTCCGCCGGCTTCAACGAACCAGAAAGAAAGGCATCTCGTAAACGCGACGATACTGTAAGTTATCACGCAAGCGCAGGCTATGGCAATAAGATAAAAAGGCAGGCGCGAAAAAATTTCCGCCGAACCGTAGTTAAGCCGGATGGCGCTATTGGTTAGAAGGAAAAGCGCGGTCGCGACCCGGCCCCAGTCTTCAGGGTCGGCTCGAAAAACGCTGACTAGAAATTGTGTGCTTATGGGTTTGACGATGAGGCCGTCAAGCGTCCCGAGTTTTATATGCTTCGGGATTCCGGTGAGCTGGGCGCAGGTAGTCCAGATCAGGCCGTCAACGAGAAGGAACGAGCCGACGATAACCATGGACTGGTCAAAGGTCCAGCCCGCGATATTATTCACGTATCCGAATAAGACCCGAAAAAAAATAACGGTTATGCCGGCGTGGATTATTACGGCGATCGCGATTAAAAAAAAGTTAAAGCGGTAAGCCATCCTTTGCATAAAAGCCGCCCGGACGTGGATTCTCCAGATTTTAAAGTATCTCCGCATAAGTTTCAGCCGCCGTAAGCTTCAAGCCGCTTAACGCCCGACGCGAATAATATTTTCGCCAAAACGTAAAAAATTAAAACCCAGATTATCCCGGATAAAATTTCTCCCGGAGCCAAAGCAAGGTCGTAATTGCCGGTAATTATGGAGACCGGGACAAAACCGATTAATTTAAAAGGAAAAAAATTGATGATGGCTCGGATGTTTTCGGGAAAAAGGTCAATCGGAACCGCGCCGCCGGAAAAAAAATAAATGATGTTCAGAAAAAGAAAATTAAACCCGACTATTTCCCCGAGAAAAAAAGATGCGATGCCGACGATGTAAAAAATAAAAAAACTAATTAAAGATCCGATTAAAAAAAATATCAAAACGAAAAAAGCTGAGGCCGGGTTAAGCGGCCGGCCGGAAAAAAAGTATAACGGCGCGAAAAAAACAATAAAAGGCAGAAGGCGGAAAGCTATATTGCCCATTTTAAGGGAAAAGGATTTTAGCATGTAGCCGATCGGCTTTACGAGATATTCAACAATCCGGCCTTCCATTATTTCATCCCTCACGGTAAATCCGAAATTGTCGTAAAGCAGGGTGACGGTGATTAATTTGGTCAGGGCGAAATAAATTACCAGGCCGGAGAGGCTATAGTTCCCCATTTTTTTCCCTTGGGCGTAAATGGAGAAAAAAAGATAAAACATTATAATAAAAGAGAATGCCTCGGCAAATAAAAAAGCGAACGTATTAAAACGGTAAGCCAGGTTGGCCTGGATGGAATTTTTGAAGATGATGTAGTATTTACGCATAGCGTAAATTCCAAATTTCAAAACCCAAGCTCCAAAGAATTTTTGGAATTCCCGCCCGTCTGATGCGTTCGGGCGGGTGGAATTTGTATTTTGGAATTTGCCATTATATGGCTTCTATTTCTTTTACTTCCGGAACTTCTTTTTTTATGGTTTCTTCTATTCCCTGCGTCAAGGTTATGTGCGACATCGGGCAATGGGAGCAGGCGCCCATGAGTTCAATTTTAAGCTTACCAGTTTTCTCGTCAAAGCTTACGAAGCGGACGTCTCCGCCGTCGGCTTGGAGCATAGGCCTAATTTGATCCAGAGCTTTTTCAATTTTTTCTTTCATATTCGTATTATTACATAGCAGGAACATGTATTGATCCTGCTGCGCGCTATTAATTAATAAATACTCACTTTGGTGCCAGGTTCGGTCCAGTCATATAGCGTTTTAGCCGGGCCGATGCCGAGGCGGATACAGCCATGGGAAACTGGTTTGCCGAGATGGTCTTCTCCTTCCCGGTAGCCTCCGGGCCAGACGGGCAGTTCATGGATGCCGAAACGTCCCATGCCGAGCCAATAAGGCATCCAAAGCCCGTAAGACCGCGACCAGGCTTTTTCAATTTTTGAACTGATAAGGAATTCGCCTTTTGGCGTGGGCATGGAAGGTTTGCCGGTTGAGACTTGGAATTTTCCGAGCCTCACTCCTCCTAAAAAATAGCTTAAAGTTTGCGTCCGGCCGGAATCAATTTCAATCCTTTTCGCGAGCTTTGCTTCAGGATTCGGATCCAAAGGGTTAAAACCGGTTTTAATTTCCTCGCCGTCCGAAAGACCGTCAGCGTCCGTATCCGGATTATCAAGGATAGTATGGAATTTTAATTCCAGACTGTCGTTTAAGCCGTCAGCGTCAAGGTCATTTTCTTCAAGTTTCTTCTTGGCGGAGTGCGGCGAAAAACCGCTCGTCAGTTCAACCCAGTCGCTGTAGCCGTCAGCGTCAGTATCTGGATTTTTAGAGTCGGTTTTATACAGGTTAATTTCATCCTGGTCCGGAACCATGTCCCGATCCTCGTCCGGCAAGCTGTTCGCCTTTGCCGCGCCGACCCAAAGGCCCGCCAGGATAATAAAAAACGCGACCGCGTATTTGGAATTTTTCATATTTAAGCCTTAAACTATTAATTAAGATTACCATTTTTAAGCCGAAAGTCAAAGCCTGAGATGAATGATTAATTATGAATAATGAATAACAGAGTTTGTCCTGAGCCTTGAAAAATGTTCTGATTTTAGGTAAGGTATAATTATTCAGCTATTTCGATCGCGGGTTAGGAATTTTGACGTCTTTTAATTTATAATTCTTAATTCGTAATTGATTGAATTATGTCAAACTACGTTATAAACGGGGGAAAAAGATTAAAAGGGACGGTCGCGACCAATTCGGCGAAAAATTCGGCTGTAGCGATTCTCGCGGCTATGCCGATGATTCCAGGACGTACAACCTTGGTTAATGTTCCGGTTATTGAAGAAGTAAAGAGGATGGTTGAAACCCTTAAATCAATCGACCTGAAAATAAAATGGATCGGCGCCCATGAGCTGGAAATCGTGAATGGCGGGAAAATCAGCCTGAAAAATTTAAACCAGGAGTCATTCGCGAAAACCCGGGCGGCTCTGCTTCTCATGGGGTCGCTTTCACCGCTTTTTGACCGCTTCAGCCTGCCTAAAGGTTCTGGTTGTAAGCTCGGGAAAAGGACGGTTAACCCCTATAAGCTCGCCATGGAACAGATGGGCTTTGCTATAAAAGATAGCGGCTGCCGATACGAGGTTGTTAAATTAAAACCGCGCGACAGCTCGGTAACCATGCACGAGACCGGCGATACGGCCACGGAAAATACGATTTTCGCCGCGATCCTCGGGAGTAAAAAAACGGAAATTTATTTTGCTTCGTCCAATTACATGGTGCAGGATTTATGTTGCTTCCTTTCCGCGGCCGGGGCCTCCATTTCCGGTATCGGCACCAACAAGCTCGTAATTTCCGGAGTGAAAAAATTAGCGCCGGTGGAAAATTATCCGGTTATGCCCGACCCGGTTGAATCCATGGCTTTTATTTCCATAGCCATAACGACAAAATCCCGGATTAAAATAACGCGCTGTCCGATTGATTTTTTAAGGCTGGAAATTGAAAAACTCCGGGTTATGGGCCAAAAATTAAAAATCTCAAAAATTTACAAATCCGAGAATGGATATTTTGACCTCGTTGATATTGAGGTCATCCCCTCCCGGCTTCTAGCATTGCCGGACAAAATCCATCCGCTCCCTTATCCGGGTTTAAATATTGACAACCTGCCGCTTTTTGTCCCGATTTTAACCCAGGCTGAAGGGAAAACCCTGGTGCATGACTGGATTTACGAAAACCGGGCGATCTATTACACCGAGTTGAATAAGCTCGGCGCCGACGTGGCGCTTTACGATCCGCACCGGGTTGCCGTTACCGGCCCGACCGAGCTCAAGCCGGCGGAAATAATCAGCCCCCCGGCGCTCCGGCCGTCTATAAATTTACTTATCGCCATGCTTGCCGCCCGCGGACAGTCAGTGCTCCGGAATTCCTATTCCATTGAACGCGGATACGAAGATATTGTCGGCCGCCTTAATAAACTCGGAGCTGACATAAAGAGGATAGAATAGGAATTTAACCGATGAATTAACATAAGAAATTAATAATGAGAAGATAATTACCAATTATCAATGATCAATTTTCAATGAATTTTCAATTTTACAATGATGCAATTTTTAAATTGAAAAATTGATAATTGGAAATTCATTGATCATTGGTAATTGATTATTGATAATTTTTGATTTATTATTCATGTCCAGCAGACTGAGAAAGATACTATTTATATCATTTATAACGTCATTCCTCGTGATCACCCCGCTGGTTATGCTTTACGCGGCCGGCTATAAATTAAACCTTAGTTCCGGGCGGGTGGAAAAAACCGGGGTGCTGAATATTGAAACCCTCCCCAAAGGCGCGGCGGTTTACTTAAACGGCAGTCTTCGGACGGTCGCCGGACTGACGGGAATTTTAGGCGGGGCGCGGCCGATAGCCACGCCGGTCAAAATAAAAAATCTTCTTCCCGGCGAATATGCGGTAAAGCTGGAACTCTCCGGTTACTGGGACTGGGAAAGAAAAATTAAAATTAGTTCCGGCGAGGCGGCTAATTTTGAGGGCGTGGTGCTTATAAGGAAAGATTTGCCCCTGCTCATGGCCGCGTCGTCTGGCAGTTCAGCTTCTTTATCGCCCGATGGCAAAAATTATTTTTACGCGGCCGAAAAAGGCGGAGAAATATTTTCCATCGGCAATAAAGCAACATCCGGATTGGGCGGAGCGGCCGGAACCGAAAAAGCCGTTTGGGCGGCTGACGGCAGTGCGGCCGTGATCAGAGAAAAACTTTTCAGCGCGGCCGCTGGCTGGACGGGCGTTGATCTCGCGCCGATATTAGTGAAAGATTATGGGCTGATAAAATTTGACGGCGCGAACCAGGAAAATATTTATTTTTTAAGGTCGGGCGAAATTTACCGGATTGCCCCGGATCGGAAAGACGCCGAAAGCCTGGTTAAAATTAACGGCGAGGCGGAAGATTTTTCTGTTTTCGGGGACCGTCTCGCTTATGCTAGCCGTATTTCCAGCAAAGTATTCTTAAATATCTGGAATATCAAAGACGCGAAAACCGAACGGAGCATAGAACTGCCTTTTTCCCAGGCTTATGAATTTATTGACGCCGGAAACAGCCTCATAAGCCTTTTGGATAAAAACCGTAAAATCCTTTACCTGATTGACCCGACCGCTTTTTCGCCAATAAAAGAAATCATAAATAATGCCGCGAAAGTCAGCCGGATTGACGGTAATAATTTTTTTTTCGCCAATGATTTTGAGATCTGGAAAGCCGGATCCGGCGGTGCCGGCCGCGAACTCCTTACCCGCCTAAGCCAGGAAGTAAAAGACCTGATCTGGCATCCGGACGGTAAATTCATAATTTTTACCTCTCCTGATTCAATTAACATGCTGGAGCTTTCTGGTAGCGAGAGAAAAGTCACAACGCTCGCGAAAATGGATTTTGTTTCCTCTCCGGCTCTGGACGACGGCGGAGAAGCAATTTATTTTTTCGGTTCAGATAAGGGCGCGAACGGGATATATAAATTAATGATAAGATAGTTTTTCAGGCGAAAAAAGCAGGGAACAAAAAATTTTGTTCCCTGCTTTTTTATCTCGCCGGATGTTAATTTATAATTCCTTTGGCAAACGCCCGGAAATCCTGGCCGATGTCTTCCCTGTCCACGGCGTACTTAACTACAGCCTTAAGGTAATTCAGCGGGTCGCCGGTAGTAAGCCATTCGCCGTCAATGATTTTTTTCGCCATGAACTTATTGCCTTGCCGGACGTATTCGCGGATAGCGTCAACGGTCCAGAGTTCGCCGTCTTTCCCGAGCGGGATTTTCCGAAGGATGTCTATAATTTCCTGGTTTAAAATCATCCGCCCAAAATCAGCGAGGCAGGAGGGCGATTTTCCCGGTTCCGGCTTTTCAATAATATCTTCAATTTCCATGGTCTTATCTTTCAGCTTAACAATGCCGTAGCGGGAAGTTTCGCATTCCGGCACTTCCTGCACCCCGATCATGGGACAGCCGTGCAGAGCGTAATCATCCACCATCTGCTTGGTAAATGATACTTTTGATTTAACGAGATCATCCCCCCAGACATGGACGAATGGTTCGTCGCGAACCAGGCTGGCGGCCGAGAGAATTGGCGTCCCGTTGCCGTAAGGGCCTTTTTGGCGGACATAAATAAAATTGGCCATTTCGGAAATGTTCTTAATTTCCCGGTACATTTTTCCCTTGCCTGATTTTTTTAACTCATTCTCCAGCGCCCAGGCTTTGTCAAAATGATCTTCCAAAGGCTTCTTATCCCATTTGGTAACGAGGATTATGTCCTCTATTCCGGCTTCCACCAATTCCTCAACCACGAGCTGGATAATCGGCTTATCCACGATGGGAAGCATTTCCTTAGGCATGGCTTTAGTGGCCGGAAGGAACCGCGTCCCCGAACCGGCGACCGCCACGATGGCTTTCTTGATTTTTTTCATAGTTAACCGCATTTATGCATTAAAAATAGTATAAATAATAATGAAAAAAACTTGGTCTAAACACCTTAATTTACCCACAAATCAACAAATCATTTACAAATCTACAAATATATTTTTTAATTTATTCGTAGATTCGTTGTTAATTCGTTGATTCGCGGGTTTGTTAATTTGTGGATTATTTCCATTTCCAAAAATATTTAATCCAGGACGCGATATGCGCCCGGGCCAGTTTATTGGTAAAAGGCGCGATAAACCATAATCCTTTGGCGCTTGACCGGGCGTGGTCATGAACCGCGACCGCCGGCGGAATGTACGTGACCGCGAACCCGGCGGCTTTGACTCTCCGGCAAAGGTCAGTATCCTCAAAAAACATAAAAAATCTTTTATCAAAAGCCGGCCCGATCTTGCTCAATACGCTTCTCCTAATCATCAGGGCCGAGCCAAGCATCCAGTCAACTTCTTTTACCTCATCATGGTCAAAATCAGCCATCATAAACCGGTTTAATTCGGCCTTAAATAATTTGCCGAGAAAAGTGCGCCGCATGACGGGAAGGTAAATTTTGGGAAAACGCAGGCAGGAATACTGGAGGCTGCCGTCTGGATTAAGAAGTTTCGGCCCAATAACTCCCGCCCGGGGATTATTTTCCATGTGTTGGAATAATATTTTGATGGTGTTTTTTTCAACGTAAGTGTCGGGGTTAAGGATTAAGAAGAAATTGCCGTAAGCATTTTTCATGCCTAAATTATTTCCTTCTCCCATTCCGGGATTATCCGGTGATTTGATAATCTTAACGTAAGGAAAATCTTTTTTCAAGGCGTCAACATAGTCGCCGGAGGCGTTATCCACGACAATAACCTCATGGCTCAAACCGTCAAAGTCCGAAGCGCTGATCGCCTCAAGGCATTTGCGGGTTTTTACGAGGTTTTTGTAGTTGACGATGATTATACTCAGATCCATATTTAGATAATTTTCAATCGCCAAATTCTCCGCCAAAGGCGGATCCGCCTCGGGCGGACAATTTTCAAACAAAAAAAACGGGTTGGCGACGCGGACATGGTTACCAAAAAATAATATTTTTAACAATGTTCCAGTAAAGATTAAATAAAGGATTGGCGATATATTTTAATACCGGGTTGTCAATCTCCTGAAATAATACCCGGCCTTTATAATTATTAATTAGTTGTCTGTCGCCTATTGTCCTCAAACTTCGGACGCGTTTTCTTTCCGATATAATTTTTTTCCAGCTTTTGGCATTCAGGAAATACCGGTAAACCGCCAGTTTGGTTTTAAGCCAGCCGCCGGGAATGGAATATAATAGCATCCCAAGATCCATGAGAACCAGCGCGGGAAAAATTAGCAAAATAGTCGGCAGCCTGTAAAAAATAAGCATCACGAGATACCGGTTTCTTTCCATGAAATAGAGCATTTTAACGCTCCGGGAAAATTCATATTTATGGTAAACAACCGATTTTGGCGCGAGGATAATTTTCCAGTCCGCGAGCCTCACTTTAAGGCTTATTTCCATGTCGTCGTGGTACATGTAAAATTCCTCGTCGTAGCCGTTGATTTTTTCCAGGACTTCTTTCTTTATTATGAACGAACAGCCGCTCGCGTAGCCGGCGATTTCCGGCAACCCTTCAATTTCTTCGTCTGGCTGGTTGTAGCCGGAAGTGAATCCGAAACCCAAATAATGGATAACATTGCCCAGGCTGTTAATCTTTAACCTATCCCCGTCTTTTTCAGGATATAATAAAATTTTTGACTGGGCAATACCGGTTGAACGCTGAGCAGAGACCGCGCTTACCAGCTCTCTAAGCCAGTCCCGGTCAAATTTTACGTCCATGTTGGCGATCACGATGAGTTCACGGCCGTCTTGAAGGGCCTTCTTAATCCCAGTGTTGTTGGCGGCGGCGTAATTGCCATCATCTCTCGGCATGACCGCGGCTTCGGGATAATTTTCCGCCAGAAAACGCCGGGTTTCGCCGGTTGACGCGTTATCAATAATATAGATTCGGGTAAGTTCCTTTGGATAGCTTTGCGCGCGCAAACTTTCCCGGCATTCAGCCAGAAATTTATTCGCGTAATTTTTGTAGTTAACTATGATAATTCCAACTTTTTTCATTATGTTTTTCCTCCAGTCTTGATGTTTAGAAATTCGCCGATTGCGGTTAAAAGCTGTCCGGCCGGCCAGACGATTTTAAGAATCCAGTATTGCCAGACCGGGCGCCATTTTTTAAAATATTTTAGCATTGAGTCGCGGAAGTAACCTTGAGCGGCTCCCCTCCTTAAAAGCTTAAAACTCTGCCCGACATAATCAACGCATTCGGCCGCCGGCGCAAACCAGACTTCGCCGCCGGCCGCTTTAATCTGTTGGCAGTAATCCACTTCTTCAAACCAGAGAAAATAACGCTCGTCTAAAAAAGGCAGGGTTGGATTGGCGGACTCTTTCTCAATCCCTTCCGCCGTCCGGCGGCCAAGTTTTTCCGCCGCCTCCCGGTTAATCATAAAAAATCCGCCGCGGATTGAATCAACTCTTGCCGCCCGCGTATAATCAAAATCTTCCCTTAAATATTCTCTTAAGATATTTTTAAAAATATGTGGAAGTTTTAAAACGATGGCTAACTGGTCGCTTAATTTTGGAAAGCGCCGGACGTGTTTTACCGTGTTACCTTTTTTACCAACCAGGCGACAGCCGGCGACCGCGGCTTTAGGATTTTCTTTCATCCATTTCAGCATTTTAGCGAGGGTGTCGGGGAAAACTTTCATGTCTGGATTTAATAAGAGGACATAATTGCCTTTAGCCTCGCGGAGGGCCTGGTTATTAGCTTTGGCAAACCCCGCGTTATGGCTGTTAGCAATTAAATCCGCCCGCGGAAATTCACTTTTCACCATCTCAGCCGAACCGTCGGAAGAATTATTATCCACGACAAAAACCTCAAACGAAAAATCAGCCCGGCTTTTGAACAAGGCAGCCAGGTTTTCCCTTAGTTTTTCCGCTACGTTCCAAGAAACAATGATTATTGATAAGTCCATGTTAAATTTGTTTCAAAGTTGTTTTAATGGCGTTTTTATTTTTTTAGACGCCTCTTTTCGGCGAATATCCGGCAGTTAACCGCCGCCCGGTAAAGCCCCCGGAAAAAAGCGGTTTTTACGCCGACCCATCCCTCTTTCAGGCCGCCGTCAAGGAGGCTATCGGCAAAGACCAAAATAAATTCAACGGGCAAAAGTAATATTGAGAATTTTTTTCTAATCATTATCTTAAGCGGCCAGTCCATATCCTGACAGTTGAATTTTTCAATTTCTGAAAAATCTTTTAAATAAATTTTTGCCTGCAGTCCGGCCCACTTAAGCCATTTGTTTTTAAAAACCGCCAGGCTCAGGTTATCGTAATCCGGACGGTGGCGCAAGGTAAAACTGGATTTGGCGGTCTTGCCGGCGACCCGGATATAAGCGTGCGGCACGGCGATAAAAGAAACGGCGCTCTTTTTAAAAAAGCAGGTTTTCTCCGGCCAGCGGGACGTAATTTCCTTTTTTCCGTCCCAAAGCGGCCAAAAAAAACTGTAAGCTGAAAAATCGGCCGCGGCTAGACTTCTTAAACTGTCGGCCAGCTCGGGCGAGAGATACTCGTCCGCGTCAATCCTTAAAATCCAATTACCCCGGGCCTCGCGAAAGGCAAAAGGCAGATGGGCTTCCATGTATCCCCGTTCCGGCCTTTCAAATATTCTCGCCTTAAATCGTCTGGCGATTTCAAGGCTTTTATCTTTGCATTCGCCGTCATGGATAATGATTATTTCGTCAGCCGCTTTTTTGAGGCTTTCAAGGCATCTTTCCAAAAGCCCAGCCTCGTCGCGGATAATAAGGCAGGCGGAAATAAAGTTTTCCATAAATATTGGCAAGCTCATTCCATGAATTTTTCTATTTCAGTAATATTGATTCTAATTTTTAGCGCCTCTCTTCTTTTTTTAATTTCATTTTTCAGCTCCAGAAATTTAAGAAATTCCCTTAAAAGGTAAGGTTCAAAAATCAGGACATAGAAAAGAGCTTTTGCCTGATAACTGGCCGTAGCTAATACTACGCGGAGGGAAAAGGGTAAATTCCGGACTTTAGCAAGAAGAATCCAATGGTTTAAAAATGACCATTTTTTAACCTGTTGGCTTTTATTTTTCCGGTTTAAGGCGATTTTTAAAGCCGACTCGCCGATTGGACTGACGCTCCGGTCGTGATACGCGACCGCCTCTGGCGCGAAAACTATTTTCCAACCCGCGAGGTGCAACCGGTATGAAAGGTCGCAGTCTTCTTTATACATAAACATTAGTTCGTCAAAATATTCGCTGTATTGTCCGTTGAAAAAAGCCGTGTCTTTTAACGCCTCCAGCCTGAAAAGGACCGCCGCGCCGGTAAACCCGAAAATCTCGCGGGCCTGCTTAACCGCCGGATCGTCTTTTTCGCCCTGCTTTAGATCGGAAAAACGGTGTTCTTTTGTTATAAACATGCCGTAACTGTCAACCAAATCGGTTTTTTTGTTATTCTCAAAATCCCACTTTAAAATTTTCGGCTGGACCGCACCAATTTTTTTATCGCTATCAATAGACTGGACTATTTTTTCGGCAAAGTCCGGCTCAAACACCATGTCCGGATTAACGGCGATAAAATATTTTGCCCCGCCCGCGATCGCTTTGCTTATCATTAAATTGTAAGCTTTCGCGAACCCAAGGTTTTTTCCTGCCCATCCCAGTTTAATATCCAGGTAATTTTCCCGGATAAATTTTAAATTTTCATTTTCTTGGGTTCCCGAATTATCAACGGCTAGAATATTAAGATCGGAAAAACAGGTTTGTTCTTTTAGCGAAAGCAAAAAATAAGGCAGGTACTTCGCCGTGGATTGGCCGTAAGTTATAAATCCGAGATAAGTTTTATTCATCTAATTACGCGATTAACCGAACGTCAGGCTAATTTCTTTTTAGCAAATTCTTTTAATTCATCATTAAATTCTTTAATAGCCGCGTTTATTTTCGGGTCAAATTTTTCGCTAATTTTCTTTTTTTTGACGATTTGTCCGGCTAAAAGCAGGGTGTCAAAAGTTCCGGCGTCCAGCCAGGCGCCGTCAAAAGCCGTTACTTTTAGTTCACGGCGGCGAAGATAATAGTTATGAATTTCGGTAATTTCTATTTCGCCCCGTTCCGAAGGCTTAGCGCCTTTGGCCGCTTCCACGCACCGGCTATCGTAAATATAAAGGCCGGGAATCGCGTAGTCGGAGAGCCATTTTTTCGGCTTCTCTTCAATCCGGAGGACATTATTATTCTTGTTAAACTTAACCACCCCGTATCTTTCCGGATCCGGCACTTTGCGCGCGAAGATGTGGCCGCCGGATTTAAATTTTTTTATTATCGGGGAAAAATCATCTTCAAAGATATTGTCGCCGAGAACCATGGTAACGTCGTCATGGTCAATAAAATTTTCCGCCACCAAAAAAGCGTCAGCCAGTCCGCGCGGCGATTTCTGGACTTTAAATTCCAGCCGGATGTCATGGCTTGAAAAAATGGAACCGAGGAGATTTAAAAATTGGCCTGAATGATCCGGAGCGACGATGATCATAATTTCTTTTATGCCGGCCTTAACAAGGACGTTTAAGGGATAAAAAATCATCTGCCGGTCGTAAACCGGAAGGAGCTGTTTTGAAGTAGTGGCCGTTAAGGGGAAAAGCCTAGTTGCCGTCCCTCCGGCGAGTATGATGCCTTTCATAAGATAGTTATTAGATAATAGTAAACAGAGAATAGACGACAGATAATAATTTCAGATAATAGAACTTTTTCAATCCGGCTGTTATCTATTGTCTTTAGTCTGCTGTCTAACTTTTCTTCGGCATGCCCGGCATGGTAAGTATTCCGCCACACTGGATAACGATAAAACCGGCGCCGGCCGAAAGCCTCGCGTCGGTAACTTTAAGGGTAAAACCGCCGGTAACGCGCGGCAGGGATTTGTCGTCGGATAACGAATACTGGGTCTTAGCCACGCAGACCGGAAGATTGCCGTAGCCCCATTTTTCGTATTGCCCGATTTTTTTCTTAGCCAAAGGTGAAAAATCAACGCGGGTGCCGCCGAAGATTTCCGCGTTAATCGTTTCAACTTTTCTCGCGATATTTTCATTAAGATTGTAAAGCGGTTTTAAAGCCGGATTTTTTTCCGAGGCCGCGGAAAGCGTTTTTAAAACCAGCCCGGCGAGCTTAAGGCTTCCCTTTCCGCCGTCGGCAAAAGCGGTGCTAACCTCGCAAGGCGCTTTTAATTTTTCGCAATAGGTTTTTATTTCGCCGACACTCTTAGTTGTGTCATCCTTGAACTTATTAATTACCACGATCGGGCTAATCCCTAATCGGCGGATAATCGCGATATGGCGGCCGAGATTAGGAAGTCCGGTTTCTTTTAAAGCCCGCGTGGTCGCGACCAAAATGACGGCCGCGGGCTTTATTTTTCCGAGGCGGCTGACAATATCAAAAAATTTAAGTCCGCCGAGGTCAGAGCCGAATCCGGCTTCAGTAACGACATAATCGGCTAATTCTATGGCCGTACGCGTCGCGATCAGGCTGTTGGCGCCGTGAGCGATATTAGCGAAAGGTCCGCCGTGGATAATCGCCGGAGCGCCTTCGTTAGTCTGCGCCAGGTTCGGCATTATCGCCCTTTTCATTAGCAGGACGAGGTTATCAATGATTTTCAAATCTTTGACCCTAATTGGCCGGTGTTTATCATCAACGCCAACGACAATCGCCTCCAGCCGTTTTTTCAGGTCGTTTAAATCGTTTGCCAGGCATAAAATCGCCATGATTTCCGAGGCGGCGGTAATATTAAATTCTTTCCGGAGCGCCCGGTCGCATAAATCCATGGAGCGTTTCCAGTAAATTTCTTTAAAGTCCAAAGGATTGCCCCAGTGGATGGAGTTATCTATTTCCGCCGCGATCAGGTTGTGAACCATGGTGATGGCGTGAAAGTCTCCGGTAAAATGCAGGTTAATTTCGTCAGCCGGCTGGACTTTGGCTTTGCCGCCGCCGATGGCTCCGCCTTTTTGGGAAAAGACCGGACCGAGCGACGGTTCCCTGAGGCAAAGGATGGTTTTTTTTCCGAGCCGGTTAAGAGCGTCGGCCAGGCCGATGCTCATCGTAGTTTTCCCCTCGCCCCAGCGGGTCGGAGTGATAGCCGTAAATAATATCAGCCGGCCAGGTTTTTTCTTTCCGGTTTTTTTCTTTAAGGGCAATTTTATTTTCGCGATAAAGTCTCCCTGAGGTTCAAGCGAATTTTCCGGTATGCCAATTCCTTTTGCCACGCTGATAATTGTTTTCATGTATTTAAAAGAAAAGTTAATTAATCTTAGCTTAAAAATAAAAACCCGCCATAAAGCGCCTTTTTATAAATATTAGCGAAAATCGCGGTAATTGTCAAAAAAATAACGCAACAAAAAAAGCGCGGCTCCTAACTAACCCCACCCCGGGCCGGTTATACCGGCCCGACCCTCCCCGACTTTGCGGGGAGGGTGAGAAGTAAGGACAGAGCAATGTTCTGTCCTTACTCCCTCCCCCTGAGCGGAGCGATAGGGGGAGGGCTGGGGAAGGGGTAAAATAATGAATGTAATTTTTATACCGGTCCGGCGTCTTATATTAATGAGTTTAAAAATTAGTTTAACATTTATTCGTCCGGCCAATCACGCGTTTTAACGTCATCAGTCATGCCGCTGGAGCGCCAATGAAATTGACGGGAGCGAATATCAAATTTTATGTGCAAAGAATGTTACTGCCCCGAATGCGGCAAAAAGTACGAATTTAATCCGGAAAAATTGGCTGGCATGGCGCATGAAAAAATCCATCACTGTTGCGATGAATTAAAAAAGCGCTACGATAACGCTCCGGAAGAAACAAAAAAGAAAATCAAAATTGGCGCTTTGGTGGGCGGCTTGTTCTTAATATTTTCCATCATCGCGAAAATAGCCTGGCTAAAAAAACACAGCCGGATGGGACACGACCGCTAATTTAACGTAAAGGCTCACACGCATAGATCCCTCCCCGCCGAATCGGCGGGTTCGGGATAACCTGCCTGCCGGCAGGCAGGTTTGCTCACACGCAAATTATTTTTTTACTACGATTATGTTTTTATGTATTTCGGTAATCGGCACGTGGTAGCCGCAAAGGTAATCGCGAATCGCGTTGTAAAAAAGGTTTTCTTCGTAGCGGAAATTTTCCCCGCTTCGGGTTCCCGGATCATTGGTGATAAATTCGCGGGTTTTCGGGTCATAACCTTTGACGACAAGCATGTGCCGTTCCGGACCCGGAGCCGTGTAATTCGGGTTTTTTAAATCCCGGCCGTTCGCTGGTACTATAATCAGGTTGCCTTTAGCCAGTTCGGCTTTAAGGCCGTTTAAGGTAATATCGTATTTTACCTCGGCTTTATCGTATTTAAAATAATCGTTAATGATCCGCTCAAGGGTTTCTTTGGCGCCGGTGTCATGAAAAGTGTCGTAATTTTTTTCTTCAAAAGCGGAAATTTCATGAATTTTGCTTAAGGCGTAATCCTTGGTTATCCCGGTCTGGCCTCTAGTCCAGAGCATGGCCATTATTACCGAGGCTTCTTCACAGCCGTCCTGCTGGCGCTCGTCTTTCCAGTCGCCGAACGGAGCCTGCGAAGTAAAAGGAACATCCAGGAGAATCGTTTTAGTAATTTGCGGCTCGGGAGTGTCTGCCGGTTTAGCGCCCGAAGAACCGGCTCCCGGACTCACGGCTTCAACCGGATTCAGGTTTCCGGAGTTTACTTCCCTTCCAGGAATGACGTTCGGCATTTCCGGCGCGCAATCCTGAAGATCAATCTGTCCGTCGTTAGTTTCTATAGCGCCGTTGCCAGGATTATCAGCCTGGACATCCGCCTCTCCGCCCGGCGCCCGGCGAAGAGCCATTTCTTCCGAAACTTTAGCTAATCCGAAAATCACCGCGCCCAGAAATAAGATTGGAATTATTATTAAATATCGTTTGTTCATATATTTATCCATGTCGCGCGCCATTGTTTATATTTTTGATTTTGACCGTATAGGTAAAAGGCGGCGTCCATTCTGCTTAATTTTATGTCCGTAATGAAATTATAGCATTTTGCTTAATTTGTAAACAGCCTGCTAGTTTATCTTTATGATGACTAAATTAGCGCTTTATTCTTACATTCTCGCAAGTTTTTATTAAGCCTGCATTTAAAAAACACCTTTGTCCGCGTTCAAAAGGTGTTAATAATCTATTAAATGTAATCAGCGCTGAGATATGGATTAAACCAGCTTGGCAAATACTTCCCCGGACTTTTTTAAGGTTTCGTTATAAAGGCTCTTGCCTTTGGCGTCAATGGCAACGATGACCGGAAAATTTTCCACTTCAAATTCCCAGATCGCTTCGGGCATGCCGAATTCCTCTTTGTAAACATTTTTTAATTTCATGGCTTCGGCGTAAAGCACCCCGGCGCCGCCGATAGCGGAAAAATAAACTGCCCGGCCGCGCAAGGCGTCAACTACGGACTGGTTCATGCCGCCTTTGCCGATTATGGCTTTGATCCCGTATTTTTTTATTAGCTTCGGCGTATAGGGATTTAGCCGGGCGCTAGTCGTCGGACCGGCTGAGATTACTTCCCTGCCTTTAATGATTGGTCCGGCATGATAAATTATACCGTTCTTTACGGCCGGAAAATCCTCTTCCAGTAAAAAAAGATGGGCTTTGTCGCGGGCGGTAAAAATCGTGCCGTTCAAAAGGACATTATCGCCGGCATTGAGATTTAGAATATCAGATTCTTTTAGGGGAGTGTTTAAAATATGCATAAAGATAATTGTGTCGAAAGAATGATCAATTATCAATTTACAATGATCAATGAATTTTCAATTAATCAATTTTCAAACGTTTGAAAATTTTATCATTGAGTCATTAAAAATTCATTGAAAATTGATCATTGATAATTGGTAATTAATTAAGGCTCTGCCTCCTAAGCCCCCAGCAGGAAATGGAAATCCCGACAAAAAAAGAAGCCGGGTGCCGCGTGCCGGCGGTTATTTTTACGCCTAAGGCCGTAGTTTTTCCGCCGAGACCCATTGGTCCGATTCCCAATTCATTAATTTCGCTTAATACTTTTTTTTCCAGCGCGGCCAGTTCCGGAATCAGGTTAATATCCTCCAATTTTCTTAAAAGTTGTTTTTTCGCGGCCGTTGCCACGTCCTCATAATTTCCTCCGATCGCGGCGCTTACTATATAAGGCGGACAGGCTTTGCCCTGGGCTTTGAATACGGCGTCAATAATGCATTTGCGTACGCCTTCCAAAGTCCGGTCGGCTTTTAATTCAATATTCGGGAGTGAATAAATTATTGAAACATTCTCCGATCCGCCGCCTTTTAAAAGAAGGTCAATCTCCAGCTTGCCTTCAGGGTCGTCGTTTTCTTCAAAATGGATAACCGCCTTATTGCCGATATTTTTTCCGGAAAGGCAGTCAACCGCGTTCGGCCGGAGCGGCACGGCCAGCGTCGCTTCATCCGTAGCTTCCTTTATAATCCCGGCGAGTTGCTTTTGCGTGTATTCGCGGGGGTACTTAACGTAAAAAAACGGCGTGCCCGTATCCTGGCACATGGGTTTTTTTACGCCCCTGGCCTCATTTACGTTTAAGAGCAGTTTGCCGATAATTTCGCGGGCAACAGGATTGTCTTCCTCTTTTTCGGCTTTCTCCATGGCCGCGATAACGTCCGCCGGAAGCTCGTCCGCGGTTTTTCTTATGAGTTCAATTATTTTTTCTTTCAGGTTCATAATAAACTAAGTATAATACCAGCCGCGCCAGATTGTCAAAATCAGGAATTTTTTTTCCCGACCAGATATATTTTTACCCAATATCCGGCGTTGCTCGGCAGATCCTTCATGTAAACGCTAAGGCCGTACATCTCAGCGCAGACGATTGACGCGATAACCAGGCTGTTTTCCGGATATTTTCCCTCGCTTAAATCTTTTGCCGCGCTTCCGGTATCGGCTTCATTTATAAGTTTCAGTTTGGGAAATTCTTTTTTTAAAAATTCGCCGTGTTCAGCGAGCGCCTGGGGATGGGAATGGATTTTAACAGTTTTATTTTTGTTAATTTCGGAGCTGGAGAGCAGGGCGTGATCCAGCTGTAATTTTGACTCGTCTATTTTTTCAAATTCATATTTTTTAACGGCTTTCCGCGTTTCCCCGACCAGCCCGGTGCGCGACTCCCAGGCAAAAGTTCCGTAATCAATTTCCCCGGCCTTTAAGGCTTTAAGGACGTTTTCGGTGCTGACAAGATGTTTAATTTCATAATCCTTCCAGCCGTTTTTTTTCGCGAAAAACCCGGCCGCCCGCTCGTTGGTACTGCCCCGGTCGCCCTGGATGCCGATGATGAGTTTTTTGTTCATTTTGTTTTATACGCAATCCTCTGAATAAACAATATGAGCCACAAAATTCCGGTTACGGAAGTTACTATCGCCGATAATAACAGGCCGAGAGTGAAATACGCGGCGCTAACGGCGAATAGGCCGATAAAAGTCGGACCCGAAGTGGCGCGGGTAATTTCACATTTTTTCTCCTTAAAGCATTGGTGTATCTGCGGCAACATTGATGCCGAAAATACTATACTCGCCGTTGTTATTACCATGTCCTGCCAAAGCATAAGGTTATTTGAATCTTAATAATGTCTCGGTCTTAAATTTTTTCAGTGAAGATGGGCCAAGGCTTACTCATAAAACTCGGGCCTCCGGTCTTTATGAGGCCGTTAGCTTAACTTATTTTATCCGCAAAAGTCGCTTTCTTTAAGTTCGGATTGGCGCAAAATAGATCTAAAAGTGCCATATCGGATTTCTTTGCCATGAATAGGCACTATTACGTTAAGACATGAACCGCCCGTTTTACGATACTTAGCATGTGAACCAGTTTGAGAAACAAAAAAGAAGCCCTTACTTAGAAGAACTTTTATAACCAGCTTGAGCGGATAAGGTCTAGGCATATTGAAGCCGTACTGAAGCGACTATTGGATTTCTAACCCTTTCTTCTTTTTTGGGGAGAGGGATGTCGGAAAAATATAATTTTAAGGCGTCCTGAAGCATGGCAAGAGCTTCTTTTTTAGTCTTGCCAAAGCTTGAAACATCAACATCAAGACATTGAGAAATATAGTAATCTCCTTCTTTCCAAACAACTGATTTTAGGTCTATTTTGCGCATATCTTAATATTTCTATGTTTTAATATTAGCGAAACAAGGATAATAAGTCAAACGTAAAGACGTTAGTAAAGATTTTTGTTTCAGATTCATCCCAAGTTATTGTTTTGTATTAAGAATTAAATCAACCATTGACATAACAATGTATTCTGCTAATATGCCGACATTATTGATCCTCGGTACCCGAGGCGGGTAAGGGGCCCGGCTGTTAACCGGTGTAATGCTGGTTCGAGTCCAGCCCGAGGATCCAACACTTGCTCCCAGATGCCTGAGCGGCTAAGGCGCGGGCTGTTAACCCGCTGTACCCCGGTTCAAATCCGGGTCTGGGAGCCAAACGCTCTTTTTTATTTTTTTTACAGCAAATTTTGCTGGGGTGTCGCCAAGTGGTAAGGCAGCGGACTTCGGATCCGTTATTCGCGGGTTCAAGTCCCGTCACCCCCAGCCAACCCTTATGAGCCTGCATTTTTTTACGCGGACTCTTTTTTTTCCCAAAAAACTTAATTACCTTTCCTCATACTGCCTCTTATAATAATCCAAATACTCCCCGGATTTTATTTTTTTCCACCAGGCCTGATTTTTTTTGTACCAGTCCACGGTCGCTTTTAGTCCGTCTTCAAAATTAACGCGCGCCGACCAGCCGAGTTCGTTCATGAGTTTATCCGGATTAACCGCGTAGCCGAAGTCGTGGCCGGGGCGATCTTTGACATATTCAATTTGGGATTCGTCTTTTTTTAGGTGCTTTAAAATTATTTTTACGGTATCAATGTTTTTAAAACGCTGTCTCGAACCGATGTTATAAATCTCGCCGATTCTTCCGTTATGTAAAATCGCTTCAATGGCGCGGCAATGATCCTCGGTATAAATCCATTCGCGAAACTGCTCGCCTTTACCGTAAACTGGAACTTTCTTCCCTTCCAATAAATTGGTGATAGCGAGTGAAATCAGTTTTTCCGGATACTGGTACTGGCCGTAGAAATTGCAGCTGTGAGTAATTATAACCGGCGTGCCGTAAGTGCGAAAGTAAGCCGAGCATAAATGGTCGCCGCCGGCTTTAGAAGCGCTGTAGGGACTGGACGGATCAAAAGGCGAACTTTCAATAAACTCGTCGTCCATGTTATGCGCCATGCCAAACACTTCGTCCGTTGAAATCTGAACCATCTTTTTCGCCAATCCCCTCCGGATCGCTTCTAAAAGCGTGTAAGTGCCGATAACGTCAGTAAACAAAAAAGCCTTAGGATCCAAAATTGAACGGTCAACATGCGTTTCGGCCGCGTAGTTAATAATTATGTCCGCGCCGCCATGGATCGCGAGCGCTTTATCCACGTCTTCGGCTTTGGCAATATCGCCTTTAATAAACGTGTAGTTGGGATTATTGGCAACGTCAGCCAGATTTTCTAAATTGCCGGCATACGTCAATTTGTCCAGGTTAACGATCTTATAGTTCGAATACTCGGAGAGTATGAATCGGATAAAGTTGGAGCCCATGAACCCGGCGCCGCCGGTTATGAGCAGAGTTTTTGATTCGTTTTTATCGCAAGCCGGGATTTTTTTTCGCTCAGGCTCAAAATAAAGCTGAAAATGCTTATGTTCAACCCGGGGTTTTACTCGGACGTCACTGCAGGTTCCGGCGCCGCTTTTCGCGCCCGCGGACGGCGTTTTTAAAAGCGCGTTGGCTGGATTTTTTTTGTTACAGCATTTTTTTCCATTCATATTTTATCGCGCTAGCCGAGCAAATCCTTCCAGCATTCATTAACGGTCGTCCTTTGCTTTGAGGTGTCGGCGGTTTCCGTTAGGACTTTAGTTAAAAAACCTTTTTCACTGGCGCGGATATTTTCGCCGAGCTTAATTATTATTTCTTCAACTCTTTTTTTAAACGGTTCAACTTTAATGCCAAAGCTTTTTAGTTTTTCTACGTTCAGAACGGTGTCAACCCGGCGGTTCGGAGTCATTTTATCCAGTTGTTCTTTGGAAATTTTTTCAATATTCAGTCCCGGAAGGACATGTTTTTTAAGCATCAATCCTATTTCATAAGGCGTTGAAAAACCTTCATTCGCGACATGCACTACGCCAATCGGTTTTATTTTTATGAGTTCATAAGTCCATTCCATCAAATCTTCTAAAACAGTCCCCGTGTTCGGAGTATCAACGTATTTGGTAAAAGTTAAAAATTTTATCAGCATGTTTTTCGGACTCACCCGGGCGGAGACCGGCTGGCGCGGCCTTAAGATTAGATACTTAAAGCCGGCGGATTGCCGGTAAGTTACCATATTTTCGGCCCATACTTTGGTCCAGGAATAAAAAGCCGCCGGAGCCGGAGCGTCGGTTTCAACGCGCGCGTCATTTTTATCTTTACTCTCAAAAATACAGCCTGATGATAAATGGATAAAATATATTTCCCGGCTGTCGCACGCCCGGGCGAGATTGAGAGTCCCAAGCGCGTTAACGTCCACGGCTTTTAATTTTTCTTTTTCGCAAGTCTCAAGGCTGGTTACGGCGGCGGTGTTTATAACGACGGTCGGGCTGAATCCGGTAATCGCTTTTTCAATTTCCTCCGGCCGGGTAATATCGGCTTTGGCAATTTCCGCCGCTATTCCTTTTTTGTTAAAAAATTCCTTGTAAAAATTCCCCATCTGGCCGTTGCCGAAAATCAAGATTTTTTCGTTCATAATTATTTTAATATTGCTTTATTAATTTTTTCCATCGCCTCTTCAGCTTCTCCGTCGCCGTATTTCCCTCCCGGCCAGAGCCGGAGTCCGTCGCCTTCGGTTCGCGGGATAACATGGAAATGGAGATGCGGAATAACCTGTCCGGCAACCGGATCGTTATTTTCCATGACATTATAGCCTTTTACGTTAAGGCCGGTCTTTAACGCCGCGCCGATTTTTTTTACCGTTTTTATGACCGCGCATAATATATCTTCAGGAACTTCATCAATATTAGCGTAATGCTCCTTAGGGACGATTAAAGTATGCCCGTAGTTAACCGGCCCAATATCAAGAAACGCCAAAGTCAATTCGTCTTCGTATACCGGGTAATCCGGTATCTCGCCTTTTATTATTTTACAAAATACGCAATCCATATGGAAAAAATTAGCCTTTAATAATTCCTAATATTATTAAAACAAAACCAAGAAGAGATGCAAGACCAAATGATGAATGAAAAAACATGCTATCCAGGCTCGCTCCGACAAAAAGCATTATAATAAGAGGCGCGTTCAATACAACTCCGATTATTACTAGGCTGGAAATTTTTTTATTAAGCAAATTTTTTTCTCTGATTAAAGGGGAAAATAAAGCAATAGCAGAAATAAAAAAAAGAATACTCCCGACAATTAATAAAAATGTTCCGGTAATTCCGTGCGACAACATTGGATCATCCAAGAAGCCGCCGGATGGATTAATTTTAGTAAAATAATATGATAAAGCTAGAATAAATAAAGAGACTAAACTTGAGAGAATAGCTGTTTTATTAATGGATTTGTTGCCCATATTTTTTAGCTAAGATTTTATTTATCAGTTAAAACTAAAATAATTATACTATTTATAAACCAAAAAATCAACACTAAGTTGAGGTTGATGTAGGCGATAACCATGCCGGGCCAGATTAGTTCCAGGCCCGCGAAAATCACCATACCGGCGGTTAGGACTTTAAATGTTTCTTTGAAAAAAATTTTCATAGTCTTAATAGTTGACAAGTCTAAAAGTCCAAAGTCTTATTTGACTTTCTGACTTGTTGACTTAATGACTTCGTTGGCCTTTTCCCATAAGCTTTTTCCTTCCAGCTCAACCCGGATTTCGCGGATTAAAACGGCATCATTGATTTCGTCCTCGGCTTTTAGGCCCGGAACGGAAACCATAAAACTGTACTTTCCTTTTTCGCTGTAAGCACCGGAGAGGTTAAAATCGGCTGAGGCGCTTTTCCAGCTTGCCTCGCCGTCAATCAGGCTGTTTTCCTGTTTAGACGGGTTGTAGTCGGCGATGATATAGTTTACGCCGGACTGGTCCGGGTTAAAGCAGGGAGTGATTTTTTTTACTCCCGGATTAAAAAGCGCGCCCGAAGAAAAAGAGAATATCCCGTCGCCGGAAATAAGGGTATCTTTTTTTAAAAGCGTGATTTCCGTATTTTTGGCGCTAAGGCATTTTTCAAACTGCCGGTAAGTTTCGTTAACGTCCAGGCTTTCTTTTCCAACCGCGGCTTTCCCTAGGCTCGCCGGGTTGTTAGTCTGCAGGGCGATTCCGTCGCTGTCGGTTATCAGTTTGAGCGGAAAAACCGCCTCGTAAATATGGACTTTTCTGATAAAGGCTATTTTTAGTTGCCCGGTTTTAAGGCTTTCGGTAATAATGTCGTCGTTAGCGGTAATTTCAACTTTATAGGCGCCTTCGGGCAGGCCGGGAATCCTGAAGCTGATCGGTCCGGGGCGACCGCCGAGGCCGTTATCGGACGTGTTGCTGTCGTCAGGCAGTTCTTCATTCGCGATTGTCCGGCCTTGGCCAGTAATCGTGATCTTTATCGGATCCGAGTCAGTGTTTTTATTTAGATCAAGAAAATCCAGGCTAAGCTCCAGATTTTCATTTTTCAGGTAAACGAAAAATTCATACTTCCCCCTGAGCTTTGCCGGAAGAACAGATATGTTTTTTTGCGCCGCGTAGTCCGAGAGCTTGAAGCCGGGCGCGAAATCGTAGTTGTAAACAGCGATTTCTTTTGTGGCGGGCGGATTCGCAAGGAAATCGTTGAGACCGCTGAATTTTTTTTTCCGCTGAAGGAGTGTAATTCCCTGGTTCTCAACCGCGTACCATTTTTTTTCCAGCTCGCTGATAATCGTGTTTTTAAGCGGCTTAAGGCTGTAATGCCAGAACCGGTCGGTTAAAATCCCGGCTTCAATAATCGGCAAAGACCGGCTGGTGTTATTTTTGCAAGTTTTACCCGCTTCTCCCGTCGCGCCCCCTGTTTCGTTTTCGGCGCAGCCGTCTTTAACGCGGTACACTAGCGTAACCCTGACCTTAGAGAATTGTCTCGGCGGCTTTAAGGAAAAATAAACCGGGTTGCCAATAATTTTCGCTCCGCCGCCATCGCCCGCAACGGCTCTTTCAGCCGGAGAAAGCTTGCCTAAAAAATAATTGTCAGCCTTGAAATCCTGGATAAAACTTTTTTTTCCGCCAGGGACGATTTTTTGCCAGCCTAAAAAAATAACGCCCGCGGCCAAAGCCGCCCAGACAAAAAAGCAAAAACCAATAAAAACAAATTTTTTAAGCATGATTCCAATTTAACCCATTTCCCCCGCTTTATCAATACGCCCGGTTTGCAAAGCCGGGAATTTGTGATATCGTGGTTTTAAAGATGAGACAGAGGCAAGAAATAAGCATTGCTTAAAAAACTATGAAATTTTTTTTTCCAAAACAGCCGAAATTTAATGATTATTTCAGGGATCTAAACGGCTGTGTAAAGGAGGTAACCGGCCTATTTACTGATATGGATTTTACCTCCGGCATTGAAGAGCGCTGGAGAAAAGCCGAGGCGATTGAGCACCAGGCCGATGACATAGTCTGCGCGATTATCTGCGAGCTGGACAAAACCTTTATCACACCGTTTGACCGGGAAGATATTTATTCGCTGGCCGAGGAAATGGATGAGATAATTGACCTGACTGAAAAAGTTTTCCATAACATTTACCTTTACGGTATTACGGAAAAAGAGGACTTCATGGATCAATTCGTCGGATTGATTACCGACGCCTGCGTCATTCTTGACCGACTGGTGCTAAAATGTTTCCAGGACCGGGTGGATACGAAGAATATTGAAAGGCGCGCCGCCCGGATTCAGGCTCTGGAAGACAAAGGAGACCTTGTTTTCAGGAACGCCCTGGCGTTAATTTTTGAAAAAGGAAAAGATAACCCGCTATTGGTTATAAAATGGAAAGATATAGTTTCTGATTTGGAGGAAATAATTGACACCTACAACCATGTCGGGCGCTCCATCGTCAGGATTATGGTTAAATCCACTTGATTGAAAGAGTTTTATGCCCGATCCAAATACAATTTTTATCGTCTTTATCATATTCATAGCGCTGGCTTTTGATTTTACCAACGGGATACACGATTCCGCCAACTCCATCGCTACCATAGTTTCCACCCGGGTTTTAACCCCGGCCAAAGCCGTCGTCTGGGCGGCTTTTTTTAATTTTATTTCATTTTTCATTTTCGGCACGGCGGTGGCAAAAACCATCGGCAAAGGCATGATAGACATAAGCGTTGTTACGCCGACGCTGATTTTATGCGCCCTGCTCGGCGCCATAATCTGGAATTTAATTACCTGGTATCTTGGACTGCCGACCAGTTCTTCGCACGCCCTGATTGGCGGTTATGCCGGAGCCGCGATTGCCAAAGCCGGATTCAGGGCGATTATTATTGCCGGCTGGTATAAGACCCTCCTGTTTATAGTTTTGGCGCCTTTAATCGGCATGATTCTCGGATTGGTTTTTAAAATTATTACCTCCTGGATCGTGCGCAATAGGCGGCCGGATGCGGTAAACCGCTGGTCCTATTTTCTGCAGATTTTTTCCGCCGCCGCCTACTCGCGCGGGCACGGATCCAATGACGCCCAAAAAACCATGGGAATAATCACCAGCCTTTTATTTTCCGTTGGCTGGATCGCCAGTTTTGACGTGCCGCTTTGGGTAGTTCTTTCCGCCCACCTCGCAATCGGCGCCGGAACATTACTCGGCGGGTGGCGAATAGTAAAAACCATGGGTCAGAAAATAACCAAGCTAAAGCCGATTGACGGTTTTTGCGCTGAGTCAGCCTCGGCCTTAAGTATTTTTTTAGCCACCCATATAGGCGTGCCTGTAAGCACAACGCACGTAATAACCGGTGCGATTTCCGGAGTCGGGTCGGCTCGCCGCCTTTCCGCGGTAAGATGGGACATAACTTTGCGCATTGTTTGGGCCTGGTTTATTACCATCCCGGCGGCCGGTTTGATTGCCGGAACAATTTTTCTTTTTAGCCGACTGGCCGGCCAATAATTAAGCCTAAACTGGCAGGGTATGACATTTCTACTTTGCCCGCTGCTATGACGTTTCTATTTAGCCTTTACAACGCTATCCAACCCCTTGACAGGCTGAGGCTAAATGAGATAATATGTATATATTAGTGAAAGCGGCCCAAAGGGCTGTTTTTATATACAAAAATCTATGCTAACCAGCGTAAAAAATTACATCCAGTCGTCCGTCGCCGAAATGAAAAAAGTAACCTGGCCGACCCGGCGCGAAACCTACAACTACACCCTGATGGTTATCGGCATCAGCGTTTTTGTCGCCGCGGTGCTCGGCGCCCTTGATTATACCTTTGCCAAAGGATTTGGATTTATTATTAATCGATAAAAAATAAGTTTTTTAATAAAGCATATTTTAACAATTCTAAAAAATTTAGATTCCGATGATGTGTGTTTGTAATTTGGAATTTGTAATTTGGAAGTTATTCTGAATATGGCTCGTCAAACTTTAAACCAGGGCCGGAGATGGTATGTCATTCATACTTACTCGGGCTACGAGGAAAACGTTTCGCGAAATTTAAAGCAGAGGACGGAATCGCTTGACATGAGCGACAAAATTTTTAACGTCCTCATACCGACCGAAAAAAAGATAAAAATAAAAAACGGTAAAAGAAAAGTCGTTGAAGAAAAAATTTTTCCGGGCTACGTTTTAGTGGAAATGATTGTTGACGACGACTCGTGGTATGTCGTCCGGAACACCCCGAACGTAACCGGCTTTATCGGAACGGGAACGGTTCCGACGCCGATCAGCGAAAAGGAAGTAAAATCACTGCAGAAAAGGATGGGCGTGGATGAACCGAAATTCATCATTGACGTTTCTGCCGGTTCGCCGGTTCGGATTATTGACGGTCCTTTTAAGAATCTTGAAGGAAAAGTCGTTGAAGTTGACGAAGGCAAAGGAAAAATAAAAGTTTTAGTTTCCATGTTCGGCCGGGAAACGCCGGTTGAGCTGGACTTTTTGCAGATTAAGAAAATTTAGTAACATAACACATAACACATAACACATAACAAAATAATTTGTTACGTGTTCCATGTTACGTGTTCCATGTATAGTTATGGCTAAAAAAGTAATGACCGTTATAAAATTGCAGGTCGCGGGCGGACAGGCTAATCCGGCTCCTCCGGTCGGTCCGGCGCTCGGTCAGCACGGAATAAATATCCAGCAGTTTTGCGTCCAATTTAACGAAAAAACCCGCGATCGGATGGGCGAAACCGTTCCGGTTGAAATTTCGGTTTACGAAGACCGTTCTTTTAGCTTTATCATGAAAACCCCGCCGGCTTCGGAACTTATTAAAAAGGCCGCCGGAATCTCTAAGGGATCAGGAAAACCTTTAACTGAAAAAGTCGGAAAAATCACCAAAGCCCAGGTTAAAGAAATCGCTGAAAAGAAGATGGAGGATTTAAACGCCAACGATATTGACGCGGCCATGAGAATCATTGAAGGCACGGCAAGACAGATGGGTGTTGAAGTGAAGTAATATTATTAATTATTTGTGGGAGTCCCGAATGCTCGGGACGCTCGCACCACGACTATGAAAAAAGCGAAAAAAATTAAGCAGGATTTCTCTGAAATCTACGACAAGAACAAAGTTTATAGCGCTGAAGAGGCGATTGAGCTTTCCAGGAAAATGTCCAAAGCCAAGTTTGACGCTTCGGTTGAAGTCCATTACCGCTTAGGGATTGATACGAAAAAAGGCGACCAGCAGGTCCGTTCGGCTATTTCCCTTCCCCATGGAACCGGAAAAACCGTCCGGGTGGCGGCTTTTGTATCATCGGCTAACGAAAGCGCCTGCCGCGAGGCCGGAGCTGATATTGTCGGCGGCGATGAGCTTATCGCGGAAATAAAGAAAACCGAAAAAACCGATTTTGACGTGGCGGTTTCCGAGCCGGAGATGATGAGAAAACTCGCGCCGATCGCTAAAGTCTTAGGTACCCGCGGGCTCATGCCTTCCCCAAAAAACGAAACTGTAACTCCGAATCCGGCTAAAGCCGTTTCCGAACTGAAAAAAGGCAAAGTGAGTTTTAAAAACGACGATACCGGTAATATTCACGTCGCCATCGGCAAAGTAAGCTTTGAATCCAGTAAACTGGCCGAAAACTTCCGCGTCCTTACCGAAGCCGTAAAAAAAGCCAAACCGGCAAAATCCAAAGGCGTCTTCGTTAAAAATATCTCAATAACGACAACCATGGGTCCCGGGATAAAAGTTAGTGTTTCGTAAAACTATTTATTTCATATAGATAAAAATCCGGCTGTGAAAGGCCGGGTTTTTGTTTGCATTTTTAAGAAAGTCTTGATATGCTTTACTCAGAATGTGTTTAAAAACCCTTTCTACTGCGGCTTTACCGCTTCGGCTCCGACTTCGTCAGACTTCGAAAATAATACTCACCGTAGCTTAGGCTACGCCTCGTATTATTTTACTCGTCTTCCTCGTCTCGCTCAAAGCGGGTAAAGCCTCGCGACGAAATGGTTTTTAAACACATTCTGAGAAAAACAGGCTTGAATATTAATTTAATCTGGGACTTTTAAAGTCCGCGAACCCTCGCCTTTAACCGTGCGGGGTAAATTAAACAGGACTTGCGCGCCCGCTGAAGTCCTATCAAAAATATGTGGCCTCTAATTTTATTCATCGCCGGATTCATCGTCGTTTTTATCATTATCCCGGGTTTCAGGGTCGTCCAGCAATACCAGATTGGCGTGGTTTTTCGCCTCGGAAAAATTACCGGAACAAAAGAGCCGGGCCTTACCTGGATTATCCCTTATATTGAATGGATGAGAAAGGTTGATTTTCGGACCATTACCATGCCGATTCCGCCGCAAAAAATCATTACTAAAGATAACGTCTCGGTGGATATTTCGGCCGTGGCTTATTATAAAATCGTGGATGGGATAAAAAGCATCGTAGCCATTGAAAACGTCATGTCTGCCATTAACCAAATCGCTCAAACTACGGTTCGGAATATTGTCGGCCGGTTCCAGCTGGATGAAGTCCTGTCCGAGCGCGACGCGATTAATAAAGAAATCAGGACGGTTTTAGATAACCATACCGAGCCTTGGGGCGTTTTAGTGTCCTTGGTGGAAATAAAAGATATTGAACTTCCGGAAAACATGCAAAGAGCCATGGCTAAGCAGGCCGAAGCCGAGCGGGAAAAACGCTCAAAAATCATCGCGGCCGAAGGCGAACTTTTAGCTTCGGAAAAATTAGGCCAGGCGGCCGACATTATCGCCGCCCATCCGATCGCCTTACAGCTAAGGAATCTCCAGACCATGGCCGAAATAAGCATTGAGAAAAATTCAACCATCATTTTCCCCGCCCAGCTCATGGCGAGCGTAGGCGATATAAAAAAATTTATTGAGGGCGAGAAGGGATAAAATATATGCCGGAACTTAACATGAACATTGGCGAACAAACGGATTTTACCCCGTCAAACCCTGATAAGAAAAAACAAGAATTTACGCCGGTGAGTGTTTCGTTATTAATGGCCGCAAATATAAGGCCATAGATAAATCTTCACTGGAAGCTTTACCCAATAAACTCCCGAACGCGCTAGCTGAAGACGGAAAGCTGTATAATTTTAATGAGGCTAGAAATGTTCAGCCTGGAGCTTTGTATTACGATCAGGAAAGAAACAAATATTTTCTCCGGGTAAATTCCGACTTTTCCCGTACGGACGGCGAGGGAAAGGAATTTAACGCGGTTGAAAGTAATAGCGGAACACTGGTTTATATAGATCCGGAGCAGGAACGCGAATCAGTCAACAATGACTGGCCCCAAGGACATTAATAGTATTTAACATTACTATGCCTGATACAAAAAAACCGAGAACCTCCCGCCTTTCCTGGGACGAGACTTTTATGAGTCTCGCTATGCTTGTCGCGCAGAGAACCGCCTGCCGCTATCACTTAGCCGGCGTGGTTATTGTTGATGACAAGCATAAAATTATTTCCTTAGGCTATAACGGTCCGACCGAAGGCGACCTCCATTGCACCGAAGTCGGCTGCGCCAAAGTTGACGGAAACCCGGTAACGGGAAAGCTAGAGCGTTGCCGGGGTATTCACGGCGAAATTAACGCTATCATCAACGCCAAAGACGCAAAAAGGCTCGCTGGCGCGACCATGTATACCGCGCTTTTTCCCTGTTATGACTGCATGAAAGCCTTAAATAACGTCGGCATTTCCGAAATCGTTTATTATAAAGAATATAAGCGCATGCAGACCGGCGGCGAGAATTTTGAAGAAGAAAAAGAGGCTTGGGAGCTCGCCCGGAAGCGCGGCATGACCATAAGGAAATATGAGGGAAAGATATATCTTGACGCGGGCGGGATAGAAAAATTAACTTACTAAAATTAAATATAACAGCATGAACGAGGGCGAGAAGATATTGCATACAGAAAAAATTACCAATACTGAACATCCGGAACTATTGGATCTTGTTATTATTGACGGTAAATGGGCGCAAGTTATACACGGAGGAAACACTATAAAGTTTCTTGAAGACGAAAAAGCTCACCCTATTAACTGGGATGATTATATATTAGTAGAAAAAATTAACAAAGGCCTTGCTAATTTCCTGGAATTTGACGAACTTGCAATGAATAACTTTGTAACACTAAAAGAGCTAGAAAACATTTATTATGACGCTGAGACAAAAGCAAGCGAAGGGAGTAAGGATATTCTGAAATTAAATGTAAAAGTGTTCGGAAAGTACGTGAAAAAATGAATAAATTGTCAATAAATTATGATTCTAGGCATAAAAGAACTGCATAAATTAGTAAAAGAAATTAAGCTCGTGGAAAACCTTTGCGAGCGGGAGCAAAATAATCCCGAAGGCGCCGGGTTTGACTTACGCATGGGTGAGGTTTATGAGCTTTTGAAAACTACCGAACATGGCGAGTCAGCCGGTTTTCTTGGCGTTGAAGAACGCGATACACCGAAGATAAATTTAGTTGCAAAACATGGAGACGGAAAACCAGAGACGGAAAACTACTTTATTTTTGAGCCGAGAAAATATTATCTTATTAAGACCATGGAAAAAGTAAACTTAACCGTCACTCTGTCCGGCATAATTTTTCCCCGAACGACATTATTCAGATCAGGCCTAGGCCTCTTTAACGGCATTGTCCAGCCCGGATATTCCGGCGAACTAACTTTCGGCATCTGCAATTTAGGCAAAGCCAATATCAAAGTAAGTTTTGGCGCGCGGGTCGTTCATATTACTTTTCACGAAGTCTTAGGTTCCGGCAATCAATATCGCGGGCAATGGCAAGGCGGAAGAGTTTCAACGGATGGGATAGAGAGACAGGTGTAAAAAATGTAAAATGTAAATATCAAAAATTAAAATGACAATGCAAAATGAAAAAAATTTTTTCCGTCATCCTGAGCGTAGCGAAGGATCCCGTGAATAGAGCTATTACCACGAGATTCTTCGGCCTTCGGCCTCAGAATGACGAACTCTTTTTTCAATTTTATCTTTGTCATTTTTCCATTTTGATTTTTTATTTTTTCATTAAAATCGATTTATGCACCCAGAACTTCAATATCTTAACCTCTTAAAAGACATAATGGACAACGGCGCGGACAAGAAGCTGTTTTTTACGCCTGAGGTTTTAGCCGAATACGAAAAAAAAGGAGAGGAGCCGCCCTTTATCCGCTCGGTTTTTGGCCGGGTCTGCCGTTATGACTTAAGTCGGGGCTTTCCGCTTTTGACGACAAAAAAAACTTTTATCCGCGGAATTATTGAGGAACTGATCTGGTTCTTGTCCGGCAGTTCTAATATAAAATATCTCGTTGACCGCGACGTCCATATCTGGGATGACTGGGCCTGGAAAGCTTACCATAAGCATTGCCTGAAAAATTGTCCGGAGGATGATTTGTCCCAGGTTGATTTTATCGCTAAACTAAAAGCCGAACCTGCTGATAGTGATTTTGTAAAAAAATGGGGTGACCTGGTTACGATTTATGGCCGGATGTGGAGGAGATGGCCGGCGTCGGACGGTCGGGAAATTGATCAGCTCGGATATGTAATAAATGGCTTAAAAGATAAACCCTATCGGAAGTCCTACGTTGTTTCCGCCTGGAATCCGGATTATATTTATTCCATGGCCTCGGAAAAAAATAGGAACGAAGTCCCGCCATTCTGCCATACGACTTACCAGCTGGCGGTCGTCGGCGGAAAACTAAACCTCGGGCTTTACCAGCGCTCGGCTGATTTGTTTTTAGGCGTGCCGTTTAATATAGCGAGCTATTCCCTTTTACTTCTCATGATCGCGCAAGTAACCGGAATTGAACCGGGCGAATTCGTCCATTTTTTCGGCGACGTGCATCTTTATTCCAACCATTTTGATCAGGCTAAAGAGCAGTTGTCCCGGGAGCCAAAACCATTGCCCAACATGAAAATAAATCCGAACGTAAAAAATATTGATGATTTTAAATACGAAGATTTTATCCTTGAAGGCTATGACCCGCATCCGGCCATTAAGGCCGAGATTGCGAATATCGGGGGGTTTTGATTGTTGTCATCCTGAGCGAAGCGAAGGATCTACGGCCTTAATAACTAGATAGCGGTCAATTTTTGAGCCAATTTTATCGAAAAAGCAACCCCTAAATCAATTATCGCGTCCGCAGATCCTTCGTCCCGAATGCTCGGGACTCAGGATGACAAAGACGTTTTTTACAAAGAAAAAATGCCACATTGAGATTTGTGACACTTTGTTGGGGGTTTAGGTTTGGAATCGCTGGGCGGCGATTTGTCAGTCGGTGAGAAATTTGAGAACTTCCTTCAACGCACCCGGTTGGGCGATGAAGGGGTCTATAGGGACTCCTTTCCAGAGCCCTGCCACAAACAAGTCTTTCCCTGTTCCTGAGAGGGACAAGACGGTATCATCACTACTGACGAGGGCGGCGCTATCGTTAGCGCCGATAGAAATTTGGGAAATTTTCTCCCAGTCGCAGTCGCCCTCAACCACGACTGCACCATCAGGTGTAGATACGGCTATCCTAAAAATTCCTTTTTCCATTAGCACCTCCATTTGACGCCTGCCCAGCGTTCCTGTGAAAAGAGCTTTAATTTGTTTCTCCGCCTTATTCTATAAAAAGTTTTTTGTAAAATAAGGTGGAGAGAGGAAGGCGGCCGTCTTCCTCTCGGGTTTGAGATTGAATTTCAGCATGGCCGCTTAAGTAGCTTTAGGAGCTCGCACTCTCCACATCGATTGTGGGCTGGAACGGCTGGAGCTTGGAGAGCATCTCCTCAAGCCCACCCGAAAAACGCTCCAAACCGATCATCCGTTCCTGCTCGTCCGACATCGTGGCTTCTGCCCAGGGAAGTAAGTCAGGAAGTTTCACTTTCTGAACCTGGAGTCCGCCACAAATCCGGGAGAGCGATGTGACACTGAATTTTCGGTTTTTTACCTGAGGGAGAGAGGCGACGATATCTGTCGCGCTCTCATCATCCACCGCCGAAAAAGTATAAATCGGCGAAAGATGACTGGGACTCTGCACCCAACCCCCGCTCTCATTACTGAGCTCTAAAAGATACTTAAACATAAAAACCTCCTCTTGATGTAAGTGCTGTTGAACTGCGCTATTGCTATTAGAACCTTTTTATCTACCAATTTTTTGATAAACAAAAAGGCCCTAACGGCGCGGGTTTTAAAAGAACCCCTCATCATAACATTTAGGGGGGGGCTGTCAAGGGCTGAGCATTTTTAGGAATTTTAAACTGCATGAAAAAACTCTTGATTGCGTCGCGAAATAAAGGTAAGATTAGTGAGATTAAACATACCCTGGCTGATATGGGTTATGAGATTTTGAGCTTAAATGACGTCCCCGGCGATGAAGCGAAAAAGGAAGTGGAAGAACCGGCCATGACTTACGAAGGCAATGCCATAATTAAGGCCATGACCATCGGCCAGCGGTTTAAGATGCTGGATGACACCGGTTTGGAAATTGACGCTTTGGACGGCCGGCCAGGAGTGAATTCAGCCCGCTACGCTGACGGAACGACCGAGGGGCGCAACAAAAGCGTTCTGGAAGAAATGGAAGACGTAGCGGATGATAAGCGGACGGCCAGGTTTACATCTGTTATCGCTATTTATAACCCGGAAACAGAAAAAGTAATGACCTGCGAAGGAAGGATTGAAGGGGTGATTAATCGCGAACCCAAAGGCGAAAACGGCTTTGGCTATGATCCGATATTTTATGTTCCCAAATTAGGTAAGACTTTGGCGGAAATTACTTTCTCTGAAAAAAGTTTATATGATCATCGGGCAAGAGCCATGGAGAAAGTTAAAGAATTTTTATTGGAATAACTTCTCCCTTTGTCATTCCCGAAATTATTTTTACAAAAAAGCCCCCCTTTGTCATCCTGACGACCGCAGGGAGGAAGGATCTGCGGAGATGGTAATCAGAAGATACGCGTTATATAAAAGCGAGGCTTATGCGGAAAGAATACGGAAAAGGTGGTTGGAAGATGCAAAAACATAAAAATTAAAAATACATTCGCAGATCCTTCGCTCCGCTCAGGATGACAGAAGAGGAAAAGGACAACCCGGCTTGGCGAGATTTGTCCCTTGACATGGTGTAATTGCCTCTTAATCCCTGCCTGCCGGCAGGCAGGCTGGATTCCCGCCTGCGCGGGAATGACAATTAAAAATTATGATAAAAGTGATATTAATGATGGTTATGACGGCGGACGGAAAAATCGCGAAAACTGGCGATCATTTTCCTGATTGGGGCAGTTCCGAAGATAAAAAAATGTTCGCGAAAGCGACGAAAGAAGCTGGCGTAATTATTATGGGCCGCAACACCTTTGCCACTCTTCCCTCTCCTTTGCCCGGCCGGCTGAACGTGGTATTTACCAGAGACACGAACCGCGAGGCAATCCCGGGAGTAAAATGGGCGACCGGCGAGCCGGAAGATGTTTTAGTCGAGCTGGAAACTATGGGTTATAAAATCGTGATATTAGCCGGCGGAGCGAAAATCAATACGACCTTCCTGGAAAAAAAAATAATTGACGAGATCCATCTAACTATTGAGCCGAAAATTTTCGGCGCTGGACTCGGAATTTTTAACGGGGATTTTGATGTGAAGCTGGAGTTAATGAGCGTGGAGAAGATTAATGAGAATAGCCTGGCGCTGAAGTATAGAGTAATAAAGCATTAACTTGACTAAAATTAGAAAAAAATATAGTTTAACCATACTAAGCTCATTATAAGCCGAAAGGGGGTGAAGCTGATGGCAAAGAAGGAGAGGGATAAAAAGGGTGTAAAGCAGCCCCGAAGTGCTGCCGGCCGGCATTGTGCCGGCTGCAGATGCGGGTTGTCGAAGTCCCGGCAGAAAGAGGGCAAACAGTATTGCCCAACATGCGAACCAAAACAACGTTTCAGCCGGGAGGACTGGTAACAGAAGAGTGCTCTTGCGTCAGTATCGTGATTTTATATCACTTTATGCAAGAGCGCTCTTCATCAACACTATTATGAAACCTAAAAAAATATACGCCGTGGTCGGCATGGCCGGCTCGGGAAAATCGGAAGTGATAAATTATCTCATAAAGAAATACTGCTGGCCGAAAATTTACTTCGGCGAGATCACTTTTGACGAGATGAAAAAACGGAGTCTTAAATTAAATTACGCGAACGAGCGGATTACCCGCGAGGATTTAAGAAAAAAAGGCGGCATGGGATGTTACGCGAAACTGTCCTTGCCAAAAATTAAAAAAGCCTTGCTAAAAAGCAATGTGGTTTTAATAGAGAGCCTGTATAGCTGGTCCGAGTATAAAATTTTAAAAAATAAATTTAAGGACGCTTTTAAAATTATTGCCGTCCACGCTTCCCCGGATATTCGTTTTAAGCGCCTCGCTAAAAGGAAAAACTGGCGGCCGATAAAAGACGCGAAAACGTTTAAGACCCGCGACTGGACCGAAATTGAAAATATTGAGAAAGGCGGACCGATCGCCGTAGCCGATTACATGATAGTCAATGAAGGGACGAGGAAAAGTTTGCATGACTGCATTGATAAAATTATCAAGAAAGAAAAAAAGTAGTAATCCCAAATATACAAATCAAACCCAAATATACGAATTTGTATATTCGGGAATACTCTATGAAGGGAAAATTTATCGTTATCTACGGCGTAAATAACTTAGGAAAAACCACCCAGGCGAATTTATTGGCCGATGAATTGAATAGCAAAGGCTTAAAGGCTCGCTACTTAAAATACCCGCGATACGGGGTTGAACCGGCCGGAAAATTAATCAACGAATATTTACGCGAAGGCAACCCGCATAATTTTAACCCGCGGGAACTCCAGCTTTTGCACTATATTGATCGCCTTTTTAACCAGCCGTTTTTATACGAAGCGCTAAGAAAAGGGATTAATGTTATTGCCGAGGACTATTTCGGCACGGCTATGGCCTGGGGAGCGGCTAACGGGGTGGATACTGAATTGCTGAAATATTTAAATAAATTTATTTTGCCTCCTGACTCGGCCATTCTTCTTGACGGCGAGAGATTTAAGGAAGCGGTTGAAGCCGGACACCATCATGAAGAAAATGAAGAATTGATTGAAAAAGCCCGGCAGGCACATTTGCAATTAGCGAAAGAATATGGTTGGATAGTAGTAAATGCCAACCAGGATATCAATGAAGTTCATGAACAGATTTTTAAACGAGTTCATAATAAGTTATAGTGATATTTGAATTATGAATCACGAATCATGAATGATGGATTCTAAAATTTGCATAATTCATAATTCTTAATTCATTATTCGTAATTTATGTATGATATAATCATCGGCCTGGAAATCCACGCCGAGCTGAAAACAAAATCAAAGATGTTTTGCGGATGCGACAACGACTCGCAGGGCAAAGAGCCGAATACTGTTGTCTGCCCGGTCTGCATGGCGCACCCGGGAACGCTTCCGGTTCCGAACCGCGAAGCTATAGAATGGACCATTCTTTTAGGTTTGGCTTTGAACGGCAAGGTTAATGAAGTTTCCAAATTTGACCGGAAAAATTATTTTTACCCCGACCTGCCGAAGGGTTATCAGATTTCGCAATACGACCTGCCTTTTATTTATGACGCTAGACTGGAGGTGGACGGCGAAAATATCGCCATAACGAGGATTCACCTTGAAGAAGATACCGGAAAACTTATGCACCCGGCCGGCAAGAGCCATACGCTCGTTGATTTAAACCGGGCCGGAACGCCGCTTATAGAACTCGTAACCGAGCCGGTAATCCGCTCGGCCGAAACCGCGAAAAAATTCTCCCAAAGCTATCAGCAGGTCTTAAGATATTTAAATATCTCCAACGCCGACATGGAAAAAGGCGAGATGAGATGCGAGGCTAACGTGAGCGTCCAGGAAAAAGGCAGATGGGAATACCGGGGCGACGGCGTTATCCACCCTCTCGGCGATTACAAATTAAATCCGAAAGTGGAATTAAAAAATATTAACTCTTTCCGGGCGGTAGAAAAAGCGGTACAATATGAAGTGAAGCGGCAGATTAAAGCTCTGGAAACCGGTGAAAAATTAGTCCAGGAAACCCGGGGCTGGGACGAAAATAAAGGCGTAACCGTGAGCCAGCGAATAAAGGAAACCTCGGCCGATTACCGTTACTTTCCCGAGCCGGACATCCCGCCGATTAAAATTACGCCCGAATGGATTGAAAAAATCAGGTTAGGACTCGTTGAAATGCCCGGAGAAAAAAGGAAAAGATTTATTTCTGAATATCATTTAAGCCCCGAGGCGGCCGAAATATTGGCCGGAGAAAAAGATTTGGCGAATTTTACCGAAGAAGTCATCTCCGAACTCCGCGCCTGGATTATCGCCGAGGGTGATAACTGGGAGCGGCAAAAAAAGAAACTGGCCAAGCTTACGGCTAACTGGCTTATAAGCGAATTATTTAAGCATCTGAGAGAAGACGGGATAACTATTAAAGACCTTAAAATCACGCCGGAAAATTTCGCCGAGCTTCTTACTTTGGTTTACCTTGATAAAATTAATTCTTCGGCTGGCCAGACTATTTTGGAAGCGATGTATAAAAAAGGCGGCGATCCGACCAATATTATGTCCGAGCTCGGGCTTGAGCAGATGGATGACGACGAAACTCTTAACGCGGTAATAAAAGAAGTGGTTAATAAGAATCCAAAGCAGGTGAGCGAATATAAATCCGGCAAAGAAGGCGTCCTCCAATTTTTAATCGGTCAGGTCATGGCGGCGACCCGCGGAAAAGCTAATCCGAAGAAGGTAAGCGAAATAATAAAAAAGCTGTCAGGCCAGTAAGGTTGAGCGAAGCGAAATCCGCCGCCTGGCGGACCAATCCAAAAAAATAAATGAAATTATTAAGAAATTAATTTAATAATCGTAAAAAATTATGGAATACATTAAACGCCATAATCCGCGGGAAGAGCAGACATTTATGTCTCAAATTGAAGCGGGTAATCTTTCGGGTGCTGTTTGTCAGATGCTTAATAAACTAGGTACTAAAGAAGCGCGTAAACTAGCCGCCGAAATTGAGGATGGCAGAAGAGAGATAAGCCAACGGGAAATGTCAAAATTTATTGAAGTAGGAAAAGAAGCTGAATTGGCGGCGAAAAGAAATGATGAGGATTTTAATTCAACCGACTATCTAATAAAAAGATCAGAAATATTAGTCGAAAATATTGTTAATAATCCGAATGAGTACGCCCCAATGGTGTTGAAAAAGGCCGCTTAAGTCTCGAGAAATTTTGTTACCGCGCTTTCCGCTTCCTCGCATTCTTCAATCCATTTTATCTTTCTTCCCTGCCGCTCCCAGCGGCGGAACCAGGTTGTCTGCTTTCTCGCGTATTTTTTTATTGCCTGGAACAATCTTTCCGTCATTTCATCATATTCAAGCTTATCCTCTAAATAAAGCGCGATATGCTTATATTCCAGCCCGAAATTCTCCAGCCGTTTCCACGACACGCCGTCGCGGCGCAAGCTCTCCACTTCAAAAACCATGCCCTCTTTTTCCAGCCGGTCATATAATCTTTTTTCTATTCTTTCATCAAGAATTTCTTTCGAAACTTTGATGCCGAGAGTCAGGAATTTATAAGCCCTTATAGAGGACGGCTTGCCCTCCGCGGTTCCGCCATGCTGAGCGCGGGAGGGTTCGCTGTTTTTTGGCAATTTTGAAATCTCAATATATCTAATCAGCCGTCGTTTATTTTTTCGGTCGCTTTGATTAATTTTTTCGGCGAATTTAGGATTGAGTTTTTTCAGCAAATAAAAAAGCTGATCAGCGGATTTTTTTTCTAGATCGCGCCTGAGTTTTTTATCCGGTTTGACTTCGGGTAGATTATAGCCGTCAATAAGAGCCTGAAGATAAAGGCCGGTGCCGCCGGCGATAATCGGCAGTTTGCCGCGCTTTAAAATGTCCTCAATCGCCTTGTTGGCCAGCTTTTGGTATTTCGCGAGGTCAAAGTATTTTTTCGGATCAGCCACGTCAATGAGGTGGTGCGGGATTTTAACTGTTTTTTGACTTTTTGACTCGGGACTTTTGACTTTTATTTCATATTCCTTAAGATCTTTTCCTGTTCCAACGTCCATGCCGCGATAAACCTGCCGACTGTCGGCCGAGACGATTTCGCCGTTAAATTTATGAGCCAGCCTGACAGCCAAGGATGTTTTGCCTGACGACGTCGGGCCGAGAATGACGACGATTTTACTCATAACTCATAACTCATAACTCATAACTCTAGGCGCGAGATAAAACTGGCTACGCGTTTCATGTTATTTGTTATGAAGTAATTATTCCATCTAAGCCAAAATCATGGGCTTTAGTTATTTTAACATAAACAAACTGTCCGGTTAAATCTGTTGGTTCGCTCGCCGAAAATTTTATGACTTTATAGGTTTCGGTTTTTCCAAACCATTGGCCGCTCCTGATTTTTTCTTCAACTAAGACTTCTATCGTCCGGCCAAGGTATTTTTTGTTGTTAGCCAGGGCGGTTTTCCGGAGCATGGCCATTAGCTCCTCTTCCCTTTTCTTCTTTTCCGCCCTTGGGACGCTGTCAGTCATTTTGGCGGCCACGGTACCCGGCCGCGGGCTGTATTGGGAGATATAAGCTAGGTCAAAAGCGCATTTTTTAAACAATTTTTTTGTGTTATTGAATTGAGCGCGCGTTTCGCCGGGAAAACCGGTGATTACATCGGTTGAAAGGCTAACCGGCGTTTTCCATAGCGCAGTATTGCCATTTTTTTCGTCGCCATTCAGAGCCTTCCTGATTCTATCAGCCAAAGCCGTAAAATGGCTGGCCGTGTATTTTCGGTTCATCTTTTTGAGGATCGCGTCGTCGCCTGACTGAGCCGGAAGGTGAATGTGTCTGCAGACTTTTTCACAGCGTGAAATCGCACTAATCAGTTCATCTGACATATCCTTTGGATGGCTCGTGGCGAAGCGGATCCAGAAGTTTCCCGGAATGGCGTTGATTAGTTCAAGGAGGGCCGGAAAACCTATTCCATTTTTCGGATGCGAATATTTTGAATTGGATCTTTGTAATTTGTAATTTTTAATTTTTAATTTATCATCGTAATAACTATTAACATTCTGGGCAATAAGGGCAAGCTCTTTATATCCGGCTTTTACGAGCCCCTCTGCTTCAGCAACGATTTCTTTGGCTGACCGGTAAATTTCCCGGTCCCGGGCGTAAGGAACAACGCAGTAAGAGCAGAAATTATCACAGCCGTTTCCGATCGGAATAAACGCCTGGAATGAAGATTCATAAACTGGTTTTATTTTTAAATATTTATTGTCTGAGGCGTTGTTTGATGGAATTAGCTCGGTCTTTTTTCGGCTGTCCGGCCAGCTTTTTTGTTTAATCCATTTTTTCAAAAGCGAAATTTCTCCGATTGGCAAAAATAAATCAGCTTTGCCTTTTAGCCGGACTAAAACATCCTTTCTTCCGGAGAGACAGCCGGTAATAATAATTTTCACTTTTGGTTGGTTTTTTCTAATGCCATGGACAAGCCCATAAAGGCGATCTTCGGCGGACTGGCGGATACCGCAGGTGGTAAGGATGATGAATTCGGCGGTCTCCCGGCTTTCAGCTTTATGGAGGCCGTGGTTATTTAGAAATCCAGCTATCCGCTCCGAATCGGCCTTATTCATCTGACAGCCGATAACGGTTATGTGATAAGAGTTTTTTTTCATTGAGATGGTTTCAAGCTGTTTTTAAGCGAGAGTTAGGGCTTTTCGTCCGAGACGAGGAAAGCCAGCGAAATGATTTGAGGCGTAGCAGAGCTACGCTGAAAATCATTTCGCGCCAGCTTGACGTAAGTATCGGGCGAAAAGAACAACTCGGAGCAAAAACAGCTTGAAACCATCTCAATTAATCTTCACCTCAACAATTGAGCTGTCTTCCCCCTTTTCGCCGCTTACTTTAACCCGCACGCATCCTTTAAGGATGCATTGGCTAATAACGGTTCCGGTTTTTCCGCCGGATTTTATCCGTTCTCCAGGTTTGGGAAGATTGGCGGCCAGCTCCTTATAGCCCCGGGCTTCAAAGGATAAACAGCACATCAGTCGACCGCAGATTCCGGAAATCCGTTCTGAGCCGCGGCTAGAGATTCCCTGTAAGTCAGCCATTTCGGAGGTGATGGATTCAAGATTTTTTAAAAAATTTCCACAGCAAAGCTTCATGCCGCAATGGCCGAAATCACCCATCATTTTCGCTTCGTCGCGAATTCCGATTTGCTGGAGGCGGATGGAGGTATTAAAGCGCCTGGTAAGTTCCTTTACCAGCTCGCGGAAGTCAACCCGGCTGTCGGCGATGAAAGCAAAAGTAATCCGCCCGCCTTCAAGCGAAAAACGGACGTCAACGAGTTTCATGGGAAGGTTGAACCTTTTAATGAGTTCGCGGCAGGCATCCATAGCCTCGGTTTTGGACTTCGGGCAAAAAACTTTTTTCATTTCTTCGTCGCCCGCTTTCCGGATGATCGGCTTAATTTCTTCGGAGCCGGTTTCTTTTTTCAGCGCTTCGGAGCCAATTTCACAAAACCCGGCGATTTCGCCGAGCTCTTCGCCCATTTCGGTTTTCACTATTACTTTGTCGCCGGAGGCTAAATTAAGATCGCGGGGGTCAAAGTAATATATTTTATCCCAGGGGGAAAAAAGTATTTTTGCAACTCTCATTAAAATTCCAAATTCCAAATTCCAATCAATCCAAAATTTATTTAATTTAAATTTTGAAAATTGAAAATTGAAAATTTATAAGCTATATCTGACAAAACCTTCAACTTTGACGTCTCCGAGAATATCTTTTACGCGCTTCCCGTCGTCCTTGATGTATTCCTGGTCAACGAGGCAGATTTCTTCAAAGTATTTATTTAATTTACCCTGAATAATTTTTTCAATCATCGCTTCGGGCTTGCCTTCTTTTTTAAGCTGTTCCCGGTAAATTTCTTTTTCTTTTTCAATATCCTCTGCGGGCACTTCTTCACGGGTGATGTATTTCGGTCCGGCCGCGGCGACCTGCATGGCTATTTCGTAAGCCAGTTCAGCCTGATCTGGAGCGCTTAAAGCCGCTATCGCGGCGACTCTTCCTCCGGCATGGGAATAGGCGGCAGAGGTTCCTGAAGTGGAAATTATATCAAACCTTTTAATCCCGAGCTTTTCCGCGATTACGCCGCTTAAACTGTTAAGGTTATCCTTAACAGTATTGCCATCGGCCATTTTTAAAGCCAGAAGATCGTTAATATTTTGCGGCTGGTCTTTTTGCGCGGTTTTCAATACATTTTCAACAAAACTGATGAATTTTCCATTCCTGGAAACAAAATCGGTTTCAGAATTCACTTCAATAATAAAAGCTTTTTTTCCTGACTCATCGATTTTGGCCAATATTAAACCCTCGTTCGCGGCGCGCTCTTCCCTTTTTGCCGCCTTAGCAATGCCTTTTTTCCTTAAAATTTCCACGGCTTTATCCATGTCGCCGCCTGATTCTTCAAGGGCTTTTTTGCAGTCCACCATTCCGGCGCCGGTTCTTTCGCGCAAGGATTTTATTTTATCCATCATAATTATTGAATTAGCAATTACAAATTACGAATTAAAAATTAAATTATCTCCTATTAATGAACGCGCGAATCACTGATAACGCAAAAATTCATAATTCGTAATTTTTAATTTGTAATTGATTGTTGTTAATTAAACATATGACTTACAAAACCAAAATCACCAAAAATAAAATATTCGTATTCATGGCAGTTATCGCGTTTGTAAAATTTTTTCTTCCGTTTTTCTCGTTTCCTCGCTTTTTCTCAGCTCTTTGCCTTCAATAACCGCGTCTTTTATCGTGGCGAGAACCAGTTTTACGGTTTTCGTGGCGTCGTCATTGGCGGGAATGATGTAATCCACGCCTTTAGGGTTAGCGTTGGTATCGCAGACGGCGACTACCAACAGTCCCCTTTTAACAGCTTCTTTCAAGGCTGTTTGGTCGTTTTTCGGATCCCAGATGAATATCACGTCAGGAATTTTTTCCAGCTGCGCGAGTCCGCCCACTTTAGCTTCTAGCCGTTTAATTTCCCGGTCTATTTCAAGGCGTTCTTTTTTTGTATATTTTTCCAGCTTGCCGGTTTCCCTTTTGGAAACCAGGTCGTTATACTTGCGGATGGATTTTCGGACAACCGTGAAATTAGTCAGAAGGCCTCCAAGCCAGCTTTCGGCTGAATATGGCTGGCCGGTTTCGGCGGCCATCTTTTTTAGCTGGTCTTTAACCTGCTCTTTAGTGCCGACAAAAAGCACGACTTTTCCCTGGCCAATGCTTGTTTTAATAAATTCCAGGGCTTCAGAAAGCTTTTTTCGGCTCTTTTCAAGGTCAATGATGTGCACTCCGTTTCTCGCGGTAAAAATATAAGGGGCCATTTTCGGATGCCACCTTGAGGTCCGGTGCCCAAAATGCATGCCTGCTTTGAGCATCTCTTCAACTGTCGGGATTTTAACCATAGTCTTTTCCTTTAATCTTCTGCCCTGTTTATCCCGCGTTCGCGGGGCAAGGAAATTATCAGGACATGCAAGATATTATTTAGTAAATAGAAAACAGGCAATCGGCAATAGGCGAAAAATAGATAATGAATCCAGAATAATTTCTCGTGACCGTCTATTCGCGATTGTCTGTTTATGTTTACTAGAATATAACAAAATCTTCCGGCTGTCAATCTTGAATTATCTCAATATTCGTGTTATAAATGAATAATGAAAATTATAACTCACCCCAATAAAATACTCATTACCCGGGCTAAAGTCTTTGATATTAAGGATATCCTGTCCCCGCGAACGAAAAAATTAGCCGCGGACATGGTTAAAATGATGCTTTCGGCCGACGGAGCCGGGCTGGCGGCGCCGCAAATCGGCAAAGGTCTGCGGCTGGCGCTAATCAATACCAAAGACGGGCCGCTTTTTATCTTTAACCCGAAAATAATAAAAAAATCTTTAACCAAAGAATGGGGCGAAGAGGGCTGTCTTTCGGTGCCGGGTTTTTTCGGCGAAGTCCGGCGCCACAAAAAAATTACTTGCGAGTATGTTGATGAAAAAGGCGAAAAAAAAACCATCAAGGCTGAAGGGTTTTTGGCAAGAGTATTCCAGCACGAGATAGACCATCTTGACGGGATTCTGTTTATTTCCAAAGCGAGGAATGTTAAAAAAGCCGGATAGTAAAGCAAGGCCGCGAACCGAAAAGCCGGTTATTTCCGCTTTTTTTTATATAGCAAAATTCCGGTTATGGCCAGGACGGAAAGGACGGCGACGGCAATCGTGATTTCTTTAAAGAAAGCCATGAGCAGTTCTTCGTTTTGTCCGAAGAAATAGCCGAGCGAGGCGAGCATGCTGACCCAGATAAGCGAACCAAGGGTGGTATAAATAAGAAAAGCGCGAAAATTCATCCTGAAGAATCCGGCCGGAATGGAAATAAGATGCCGGACGCCGGGAATGAGCCGGCCGAAAAAAGTTGAAGCGTCGGCGTTTTTAAGAAAAAATTCTTCGGCGTGACGCATTTTTCGCTGGTTTAAAAAAATGTATTTGGCGTAGCGATGCCCGAAAATTTTATAGACAAAAGCCTGGCCGATAATTTTCGCGAGAAAATAATTAAAAGAAGCGCCAATTAGGCTTCCTAATGTTCCGGAGAGAATTACGCCGAAGATGTTTAATTCCCCTTTGGACGCAAGATAAGCGAAAGGCGGGATGACAATTTCCGAAGGCAGGGGAAAAAAAGAACTCTCAACAGTCATCATTAATACAATACCCCCGTAACCGAGGCCTTGGGCGATTTGGAGTAATGGGTCAAAAAAAGCGGTAAGCATATATATTTTATTATAACATGCAAAACAAAATAAAAACAATATTTATGGGCACGCCGGATTTTGCCGCCCCTTTTTTAAAAGCTTTGGCAGAAGACGATGGTTTTGAGGTTTTGGGCGTTGCAACGCAGGCTGATAAGGCAGTCGGGAGGAAGCATGATATCACTTTCCTGCCGGTTAAAAAGCTCGCCATAGAACTCGGTCTGCCGGTTTTTCAGCCGGAGAAAATAGCGGAACTTGAATCGAAAATTAAAAACCTTAGGCCGGACTTGGCCGTTGTCGCGGCTTACGGACAGATTATACCCCAGTCAATCCTTAACATCCCGAAATACGGCTTTATAAACATCCACGCTTCCCTTCTTCCAAAATACCGCGGCGCCGCGCCGATCCAGGCGGCGATTTTAAACGGAGACCTGGAAACCGGCGTAAGTATCATGAAAATGGAAGCCGGGCTTGACATTGGCCCGGTTTTAGGGCAAAATATAGTTAAAGTCAGAGCGACGGACACGGCCCTGTCGCTTTTTAATAAGCTAACGGATTGTGGACTGGAAATTTTCATTCCGCTTCTTAAAAAGTACATTAAAGGCGAAATAAAGCCGATCGCGCAGGATGGCCGGGAAGCGACTTACGCCCGGACGCTGAAAAAAAGCGACGCCGAAATTGATTGGCAAAAATCCGCCGAAGAGATTGAAAGGATGGTCAGGGCTTATAATCCTTGGCCGGGATGCCATAGTGAATTACGAATTAAGAATTACGAATTAAGAATTAAAATAATTAAGGTGGCGCATAACCCTGCTTTAATCAACAAACACCAGCCAGGATATTTTTTTTCATATAGCGGCGAATTGGCGGTTCAGTGCGGAAAGGACGCGCTGATTATCAAAAAGATACAGCCCGCGGGAAAAAAGCCGATGACTGGCAATGAGTTTATTAACGGCTACGGAAATAAATTGAAAATTGCCAATTGGCAATCGTAAATTACAGCGGCCTCTTCGTCTATCGGCTAGGACACGTGGTTCTCAGCCACGGAAGAGGGGTTCAATTCCCCTAGAGGCTACAAATTAAATTTTTAATTTTGTAATTTTTAATTTTTAAGACAAATTCGCGCTGTTGCGGACGAGTAATAAAAATTAAAAATTTTAAACAATATGGCGCACAAAAAAGCCGGGGGTTCAACCGCGCTGGGTCGCGAATCGCAAAGCAAAAGGCTCGGGGTAAAATTATACGACGGGGAATATGCCAAAGCCGGGGCGATAATCATCCGCCAAAGAGGGACAAAATTCCATCCGGGAAAAAACGTTATGCGGGGCGTTGACGACACCCTTTTCGCTTCAGCGGCCGGGTTTGTTAAATTCGCCAAAAAGAAACTGAAGAAATTCAACAGCCAGCTAATTACGACGAATATCGTAAACGTTATTCCGCAAAAATAAAAACCCGGGGAAAGTCCCTGGTTTTAATAAAGCCGTTCCGCTAAAAAGCGGGGCGTTTTTATTTTACACCCAGTATTTTATCGGCCTTGATTTTCGCTTCCTGCTCTAAGAAAAACCGGTTGACGCCCGGAATAATTAAAAGCCATTTTTTTATGAGATCTATGACCTTTTTCATGGTGGCTTTGCCTTTTTCTAAAAGTCCGTTGATTTCGGCCGCGGTCCGCTCGCCCGCGATTTTAAATTCCGCCTGTTTTTTCGGGGACAGGCTTAAAAATATTTTTTCAATATTTTCTTCCATTATTTTTTCAACTTCTTTTTGCCGGGTCTGGCCGGCTTTTTGCAGGTTTGAGGCATCGGCGAGCGTCCCGGCGAATAAAGAGATATTGGGGCTGGCTGGCACCTCACCGGACTGGCTCCGATTTATTTCAGCCAAAACCTTTTCTTTGGCATTATTAATTTCAAATTTTTTTTCCGGAGTCGCCTTTTTTCCAGGATGCCTGGTTTCGGCCTTTTTTTCAAGATTTATTATCGCGGCCGGTTTTTCCGGTTTAGCGCTGTTTTTATCGTCCATAATCTGGTAATTAATTTTACAAATTCGCTTTATTTAATTTTATCACCTTTTTATAATAACCGGAATAGGAATCACATAAAAAATCCCCCGACCACCGCTATCCCCGCAAGGCTCATGATTAGTATGGTTGTCCATCCAAGCATGGATGACAGGCGAGAATTTTTAAATCGGCCCATTATTTTTTTATCCCGGGCTATGCTGACGATTAAATAAAGAATTATCGGAGCGATCAGGCCGTTTAAAACAGCCGAAAAGACCAGGGTTTTTATTGGATCTATACCGAGCGAATTGACGAGGAGGCCGAGGATCATAGAAATAATAATTATTCCGTAAAAGGCTTTGGCGTCCTTTAATTTTCGGTAAAGCCCGTTTTTCCAGCCAAAGGCTTCGGACAAAGCATATGAAGCCGAGCCAGCGAGAACAGGAATAGATAAAAGGCCGGTACCGATTATTCCGGCGCTGAAAAAAAAGAAAGCCAGCTCCCCGGCGAACGGCCGGAGGGCAAGGGCCGCCTGCTCGGCTGATCCTACATCAGTTAAGCCGTTTTTAAAAAGCGCACCGGCGCAGGCGACAATAATGAAAAACATGGCGGCATTAGAAATGAGCATGCCGGACCAGACATCAATCCGCATTTTTTTTATGTCCGCGTCAGTATTATTCTTTTGCCGTTCCCGGACGGTCCGCCGGCCTTCCAATATTTCCTCTTCAACTTCCTGCGAGCTTTGCCAGAAAAAAAGATAAGGCGAAATGGTCGTGCCAAAAATCGCGCAAATAAGATAAAGCTGGTCCCGGGAAAAAGTGATGGACGGCGCGATAATACTTTTGAAGACCGATCTCCAGTCAAGGTTCATGCTCAGGGCGGAAAAGGCGTAGAAAAAAAGAACCAGTGCGAGGTATTTAAGAAAGCGGGCGTAACGCGCGTAAGCGGTAAAAATCTGCAAGAGGACGGAGGTGAGAGAAAAAGTGATAAGGAGAAATACAAATCCAACGCCCGGAAAAAGAAGCTGGGTAGCTTTGGCCATAATGCCTAGATTGGCACCGATATTAAAGCTATTGGCGAAAAAAAGCATGGCCGTTGTGCTGTAAAGCACCCAGGCGGGATAACGGAGTTTTATGTTTCTCGCGAGGCCGCGGCCGGTAATCATGCTGACGCGGGAACACATCTCCTGGATTACGGCCATCAGGGGAAAGGTAATGGGCGCGAGCCATAATAGCTGGTAGCCGAATTTAGCCCCGGTTTGAGAATAGGTTGCGATGCCGGACGGATCGTCGTCAGCCGCTCCGGTCGTTAACCCCGGGCCGAGGTTTTTCCAGTAGACTTCGGCGGCTTGAACCGGCTTTTTACTGATCAGCTCTTTTTCAAATTTTTCCGCCTCCTCTATCCCGTACTCCAGCGCGGTCGCTGGCGCTGAGGCGATTTTTTCAATTATGGCTTTTTTTCGCATAAAAATATTATAGCATAGTTTGGCAATTTTGTTGAATTATTTTTTTATGCTATAATTATTTTATCCGAACCTAATAATCTCATGCGTTTCAAACAACTCACCCCAAAAATCTGCCAGGTGGAGATTGACAACCCGAAGACCAAAAACGAAAAGGTCTGCTGGATTAATATTACTAACGCGGGAAAAGATGAGGTTGAATACCTCCGGAAAAAATATAAATTTGACCTTTCACATCTTAGGTCTTCCCTCGCCCATAAACAGAGCTTGCGCCCGGCCATTGAAACCGGCGACGGTCTGTCCGGACGACAGGCGGGCTATCTTTTTTTAATTCTTCATTTTCCCGCGATTATCTACGATACGATTATTCCCGGCGAAATTGAATTCTTTATCGGCCACGGTTTTATCGTTACTATCCATAATAACAACCTCCAGCCCTTAAACGACTTTTTTAATCTCTGTAAAAAAGATGGGGATTCCACCCTTACTTTTAAGTACGAATCGTCAGCCATCCTCCTCTACGAAATCCTTGACCGGCTCATGGCCGGCTGTTTTCCTCTATTGGATAAGTCCGGGCTGGAAATAAATAATATTGAAGAAATAATTTTCGGCCGCCTTGAACGCGAATCCATCTCGCGAATCCTCCATCTTAGGAGGAATGTTTTAAGCTTCCGGAAAATCATGCAAAACCATAAAAATATTTTAAAAAAACTCATGGAAATGAAATCGCGGATCGTACCGCCGGAAAAGATCCGGTCGCGCTATAAAAAACTGGTTGACGATTCCATCCGCGTCTGGGAGATCCTGGAAAACCAGAAAGAAATGATTGACGTTTACAATTCAACTTATGAATCGCTTATGAATTACCGGCTTTCGGATATTATGAAAACCCTGACGATTTTCTCGGTGATCGTTTTCCCGCTCACCCTTTTCGCCACCCTTTTCAGCATGGACGTCAAAGGCATGCCGTTCTCCGGCCATCCCCAGGGCTTTTTTATCGTTTTAAGCGGCATGTTTATAATTACCCTCGGCATGCTCCTCTTTTTTGAGAGGAAGAAGTGGCTGTAAGTTAAATTCCAAATAACAAATTCCAAATTTCAAAATTTTGTTTATAAATTTCAACATTTTAATTCTAAGGTCCTGCTTTACGGCCGGGGCTTGTTTTTTTTGGTTTTTAGTTCTACAATAAAAGTAACAATGTTCTCTAACAAAATCCGGACTCTTCCACCGGGTGGAAAGGAGTAAAAATGGAAGAGAAGAAGAAACAATTGAGCCGGGAGGAGGTCTTTGACCTCGCTCCCGGGTTGATTTGGTGTTGCGAATGCCCCGACAGCAGTTTTGAAAACTGCGTCGAGAGGTGTTCGCATGACCCGGCTCATCCGGATTTCCGGAAAGATTTTTTGAGCCGGGTAGGCAACAAACAACGACGGAGCCAGTAACATGGCCCGTCCGAAAAGCCCGTCTATGGAGTACGACGGGCTTTAAATTTAGTCTCTATAGGTTGGCAATTACGCGACAACCGGATTGCTTTCCAGCTTAGTAATTCTTTCGTTAATCCGGTCATGGGCGGCCTGGTGCATGGCATGTTCTTCTAGATGGTTTTTATAGAACCTTGTGTCTATGTCAAGGGTCGTGATCAGACCATCAATTTTTTTATCAATGCCGTCCACTTTGATTTTTAATTCGTTAAACTCTTTCTTGGTGGCGAAAGTGTCAAACATCTTTTTGCCGAACTCGCCAAATCGTTGATCAAGCTCCTGCCTTAAATAGCCTTTGGTTACTGGCTCATTTTCTTGTTCCGGAGTTAATTCCGGCGCTGTTTGTTGGTTTGTCATGCCTCCTTTGAGTTAAATATAAAGGTAATCATAATTATACCTCTTTGTCCGGCCGCGGACAAGAGCGCCCGGAGCGCCTTATTTTACAGGCGCGCTTTCCATAATCCTCACCGGGCCGCCGCCAAAACCGCCGTTTTGCTTTTCAATTATTTCCTTTACCAGCGGGACAATAATATAATTCTGCCAGACATTTTCGTCGCTTTTTTTAACAGGAAATATTACGGCTGGCGAGAGCAGCTCGTCGCTATTGTTACTTTCATAAATCCACATCCTAACGAGACCTATAACCGGGGTATCAAGCTCTATTTCTTTTACTTTTTCCCTAACTTTTTCGTATTCTTCCAGCGTAATTCCTCCCGCTGGCGGATTGTCAGGCTGATTATTATCGGCATTTTCCTCCGCTATTCCATCCATCCCGGTCCCGCTGGCGCTAACAGCTGAGGATTTTACCGCCATCGGATAGGGATAATAGCCGGAACCATTTTTCGCCGTTTCCAGGATTTTATCCCAGTCAGTTTCAATATCATAAAGCGAAGACTGGTAATTTTGGGAATTCAGGTTCCAGACGCCGCTGACCTTCTTCTCCCGGACATTTATGGAGACATTTATCCCGGCTTTAGCTCCGCCTTCATCATAAACCGGTTTATCATCAAGCATTAAAGGATAAAGGACGCTTATTGTATCCGGGAAATAATAATTAGCTTTGTCGTCCGCCGCGGCGTACCATCTTTTCCAGTCATTCATAACTTCAGCCGGACCGTAGCCGACGGCGCTGATCCCGTATTCATTTAGGAACCGATTAGCAATGTCTATTGCCTCATTATCGCTTAACATGTCGGATTCTTTAATTTGGAGCGACTGATAACAGCTCTCGTCTTTGCATTGGTTTTCCGGATGGGGCCAGGTGTTCCAGTTTTGGTTAATGGAAAAATTACCTTCAGTAAAATTGATATTCAGGCTGTAACCAAATTCCTTTTGTTCGGTAAGGCTTAGATTATCAGCCTTGGCCGCGCCGAATTTACCGATGTTTATGCCGTCAACGCCGAAATTTCCTAAAATGTCGGAGGCGTTAACATCTTTGCCAAAGCCTTTTATTCTTTTAAAGACCGGCAGGCGAGAATCCGGGAGATTTATTTTTTCGCCCCTGTAAACGTATTTATAGCGCGCGGGCATGGGGTTATAGCATCCTTCGGAGCCTTCAACGCAGGCAATATCGGTTTTATCGTACATACCTAGTCCGGTTGATGAACTTCCGGAGTCCATGCCTGTAGCCTGGGTTGGCCGGATGGCGGATTCGTTTTTAACCGCGCCGGATGCTGATGGAGCCGCAAGCGCGCGGCCGGACGAATTAGCGGCGTTGGCGTCATTTCCCGCCTGGCCGGATTGGATACCCGAAAGATTAAAAGCTTTATCCGAAACTTTGGCGAAACTGGCTTTCAGAAAAATTTGTTTCTTGCCGAAAACCGCGAGTCCGTTCCCGGATTTTTTTAAGTAAATCGCTCCGGCGGCTGAAGCGGTGATTAACAAGGCCAGCGCTCCGGCGATGATAATGGATTTTTTCATAGAAATAATAAAAATTAATGAATTATAAATAACGGAACTTTAATGTTACCAATTACCGTAATTCATAATTCATAATTCGTTATTCATGATTCAAGTTTTTACATTTTTCTAATTCTCACACCCTGCTCCGTATCCTCTATTAAATACCCTGAAGCGTTTATCCTGGCCCGCAGTTCGTCCGATTTTTTCCAGTCTTTTAGTTCCCGCGCCGTTTCCCTTTCGTCGGCCAGTTTTTTAACTTCCGCCGGAATAGCGTCTTTATTGCCGGTCGTTTTTTTAAAACCCAGGCCGAAGACGCAGTCAAAATCCAGGATTGTAGAAAATTTTTCTTTATCAGTGAGTTTTGACTTTAATAAATCCTGCGCCACGGCCAGAGCTTTGGGCGTATTCAGGTCGTCGTTTACGGCCGCGAGAAACTTTTCCTTAAATTCTTTGCTGATAAATTTTTTAGAGGCTAATATTTTTTTTGTCCCTGGTTTTCCGGCGCTCACTTCCTTCACCTGGTTGTAAAGATGGTTTAACCCGTTTTGGGCGCTAACCATTGACTCATCGGAATATTCCATCGGCTTCCGGTAGTGGGTGCCGAGGGCGGCAAAACGAAAGGCTAGAGGGTTGAGATTTTTTTTAATAATCGCGTTTTCCAGGGTTAAAAAGTTATCCCCGCTTTTAGCCATTTTTTTCCCGCCGCTGATGTTTAAGAACGCGCCATGCATAAAGAACCTAACCCAGGGGCTTTTGCCGGTCGCCACTTCGGTCTGGGCGATTTCGTTGGTGTGGTGGACATCAATGTGGTCAATGCCTCCGCAGTGGATGTCAAACTGGTCGCCGAGATACTTAGCGCCCATGGCCGAACACTCAATATGCCAGCCGGGAAAGCCCTTGCCCCAGGGCGAATCCCATTCCATCTGCCTCTTTACGCCGGCCGGGCTGAATTTCCATAAGGCAAAATCAGTCGCGTTCCTTTTTTCGCTATTTTTTTCCACCCGGGCGCCTTCTTTTAAGCTACTAAGATTTTTTCGCGAAAGCTTAGTGTAGCTGGAAAATTTTTGCGTGTCAAAATATATTCCGTCGCTTATTTTATACGCGTAGCCCTTCTTTTCCAGTACGCTTATCATTTTGATCTGTTCGTTTATATGGTCTGTCGCTTTGCATAATATGCCAGGATCAAGAATATTAAGTTTTTTTATGTCAGCCTTAAAAGCCCGGGTATAAAAGTCGGCTATTTCCCAGGCGCTTTTGCCTTCCCTTTTGGCTCCGGCTTCAATTTTATCTTCTCCCATGTCCCGGTCGCCGGTTAAGTGCCCGACGTCGGTAATATTCATCACATGTTTAACTTTAAAGCCGTTATATAAAAGAACGCGCTTTAAAATATCCTCAAAAATATAGGTCCTTAAATTACCTAAGTGCGCGTAATTATAAACGGTCGGCCCGCAGGCGTACATCCTAACCGAACCGCGTTTTATCGGCTTAAATTTTTCTTTTTTACGGGTTAGGGTATTATAGAGATTTAGCATTACCTTATTTTACAGCATTTATTTTATTTTTACAATAAAACCCCGCCTCTGACTGGAAGCGGGGTTTTATGGTTATGAATTTCATTATCTATTATTAGTATAACCCCGGAAACTGTTTTTTTACCGCTTCCCTGGTCGGTTCGTCGGTAACGACTTCCAAAAGCCTTTTAACCGCGATTTTCGCGTTTTCCGTCTCCCCCACTTTCTGATAAAGCAGGCCGAGGCTGTAAAGGGCGTTGGCGTGGTTCGGGTTGGCTTGCAGTATGTTTAAGAACATATTTTCCGCATTCGCAATATCCTCGTTTTTCTTTGCTGATCCGGTGTTGGCGGGCGCGGATTCAACGCTTAAATTTTCTCCGGCCTCCTCTCCGGAGGCTTCCGCGTTTTCCGGATTCTCAACTTCAGCTTCGGCAATCTCTTTAGAAGCGTTTTGGGAAATATTCGGATCAGTCACTCCGCGATTAAAATACATGCGTCCGAGTTCAAATTGATAATCAGCATTATTTCCGGCGAAAACTACTGCGTTTTTTAGCTGTTCAACCGCCTCATTACTTTTTCCTAATGATTCGTAGGCAATGCCTTTACCATAAAAAGCGGCGGCAAAATCGTTTTTCTTGGCTATGGCTTCATCGTATTTTTTTATGGCTTCGTTGACATAAAATTCCTTCTCAGCCTTATCGGTTTCGGCGTTGGAGCGGGCCATGTTGATTAAAGCGATCCGGAGGTGCGGAACCGGATTATCCGGTTCCAGCTCGGAAACTTTGTTGTATAAGTTTTCCGCCCATTCCAACGCACCCCGGGTATAAAAACTCGCGTTTTCATAAATCAGCGCCAGGGATTCATTCCCCGCCGCCTGGTTTGGGTTGATTGTCGTTGCCTGTTTTCCGGCCGTAACCGCGAGCGAAAGGTAATTCTGAATTTTATTCTGGTCTTTTGTTTCGGCCACGGCTTCCTGGTTGGCGAGCGCCATATATTGGTTGGCCAGGGTCAGGTAATAAACGTCCTGATACGGCGAAAGCGCTACAGCTTTGTTAAGATTATTGATTTTTTCTTCAATGGATTCAGTCTTTTCAGCTTTACGGGCGTAATAATCGGCCATATAGATTTTAGCGCCCATGGTAAAGAGAACAGCCACGCCGGCGGTAACAGTAAGAAAAACCGCGGCTAGCGCCAGGGCGTATTTTGGTGAAGCCCGGAAAGAAAGCGTAAGGTTCTTAAATTTTTCCGGATAAACGTGGATGGCGGTTACGACGCCAAAAGTGGAAATAATCATTATTACAACGACAAGCGACGGGTTTAAGGAAAATAAAAGTGAATAAATAATAATCGCTATAAATGAAGCCAATCCGGCAAGAAGGATATGGGAATCCTCCTTTTTATCGGCTTTTAACAAAGCAATAAACTGCAGGGAAATCGCGATTAGGGCTATGGCAACCGCGGAAAGCGCGCCAATAATCCCGATCGTGGAAGCCAGCTCAAAGAAAACTCCGGTGGATGAATCAAAGCGCGCGTTCCAAAGCGGCGAGGCGTTAAAATCGTGGCCTTTAAACCTTGAAAAACTATAATAAAAAGTTCCGGGTCCCGAACCGAGGAAGATAAATTTTTTGACGCTTTCTTTCGCAATATCAAACGAAGCGCTCCGGGAAAGGCTCACTTCAGCCGGAAGCTTTAAGTTTACAAGATTAAAATTTCCGAGCACTAAGAAAATGATAAGCAGAAGGAAAACCGAAACTGGGACAATTAGGCTGCCGCTTCCGATTGGTACGACTTTAGAGAGAAGGAACATTAATACGATAACAATTGAAACGATCGCCACCGGCCAGTAAGTAAATCCGTTTAAAAGGAATAAGGTTACGATGTCGGCGAGGAGAACAGCTCCGAGTACCGCTTTTAAGGCGTAAAGTCCGATTTGTTTCAGGCTGGTATAAATTTTATCGGCCTGGCTGATAGCGACGACCAGCATAGGGATAATTATCACGAGAAACATAGTCAATCCGGTAAGCGACCCGAACGGATTAAAAGCGTTGGATTTTGTTATGGCGAGAGGAAGGATAAAAACGCCGAAGAGTTGTAAAAGGGAGAAGATAATTACTAGCGCCGATGAGGCCAAAAAAAGCGAAAACAACTTTTTTATCCGTTCAGTGGTAATGTTATTCACCAGAAGATAATAAAAAAGCACGAACGCGGCCGCCGCGAGAAGGCTTTTTGATGGGTCGCCGTAAGTCCCGATTAGCGAATCTTTTTTGCTGACGGAAAAAAAGGTTGATACCGCGATTATTGCCAAAGCGCCTAAAACCGGCCAATCAAGCGGCGTGCGTTTTATTTTTAGTTCCCCGGTAATAACGCCCTTAGTAACCCAGGCAACAACCCCGATCAAAACGAGAAAATAAAAAAGCATCATTTTTTCAAAACCGAGCCCTTGGGAAACAAGGCCGGTAAAAAAAATAGGGCAGAGAAAAAAAATCAGCCCGATAGTGGAGAAAATTATAAAGTCAATCGCTTTGCTTTTGCTTTCCGTTGAAACGGCTCCGGATTTTTCTTTTGCCTTGAAAATGTTCGCCATAATTATTTTACTCCTGTCATGTTTATGACTTTAGCTGCTTAAGGCCGTATCATAAATATTTTCTGTCAGGCGCTTTTAGCTTAGTATTAATTATTTTAATAAAATCATTTTACGTTCAGTCAGGCTATTATTTTTGGCCCATCCGCCGCCCGGTAAACGCGTCATCCTGCTCCCCTTATTTCATCCATCAAAACCGAATAGAATTTTAAATTATTCATGCTGGCGATTTTCGCTCCGAGCGCTTCCCCTGATTTAAAAAGATGGTTTAAGTACGATTGGCTGGAATACTCCAGTATTTCCAGCCCGGATCCGGCGTTAACCGGCTTAAGCGATTTCGCGAATTTTGATGATCCGATGTTAATGGTATTATAATATATTTGTCCTCCTTTAATCAAACGCCCGCCTTTTTTCAGGTATAACTTTCCGTGGCGGCCCTCGCGGGTCGGGATGACGCAGTCAAAAACGTCCCAGCCCATCCTGGCGCAAAGGAAAATATCGCGGGGCGAACCGATGCCGAGCGCGAACCGAATTTTATTTTTAGGGATAAGATCGGCGGTTGATTTTAATACTTCTTTTAAAAACCTGCCCTTGGCGTCAACCGGCCGGGCGCCGAAACCATAGCCGTCCCAATCGCTCGTAATATTATTTTTATTTTTTTTAGCCGCTTCATAAAGTCCGAGAAAACAGGCTTTTCTTAAGTCCTTATGTTCCCCTCCGTGAATAACCGATAATATGAGTGGCCTTTTATTTTTCTGAATTTTTCTTTTTTTGATTTGCCGATGGTATTCGCTAAAACAGCGTTCACCCCATCTTATAGTCCGCTCAATGGATTTCTTTAACTCGGGCTGACTGGAATGGTTCGGCGGGCAGTCGTCCAAGGCAATAATTATGTCGGTTCCGAGGTCAAACTGGATTTTAATGGATTTTTCCGGGCTTAAAAATTGTTCCGACCCGTCAATCGGGGATTTAAAATAAACCCCTTCTTCGTGTATTTCGCCCAAAGGCTTTTTTCCGTTTTTACGGGTGGTATTCCTTATGAGGGAAAAAATTTGGAATCCGCCGCTGTCGGAAACAAGCGGCCGATCCCAGCCCATAAAACCATGGATGCCTTTCACTTTCTTTATTATATCGGTTCCCGGCCTTAAAAACAAATGGTAGGTATTAACAACCATAGCCGACACTCCTGACTGCGCAAGGTCTTCGTTGGATAAAGTTTTTATAAATCCCCGGGTGGCGTCGGGGAGGAAGGTGGGAGTTTCTATGGAACCGTGTACTGTTTTTATTGTTCCGTGCCGGACACCGTGTTTATCTATTTTTTTTAATTCATAACCCATAACCCATAACCCATAACGAATCCGGTTTTAAGGATGTTATGCGATGAGTTATGAGTTACGAGATATGAGTTATGGGATAACTATCGCACCACCCCGTCGCCAGCGCCTATCTCGTCATCTTCAAGTTTGGTGGTTTTTGGCTTGGTTATGCTAAGGACTGAAGTATTGGTTTCCGAGTCCAGACCCGAGACTTTTGATCCGCCGGACAAAACCATAATTTTTCCCCGATCCGCGTCGGTCGGAGTAACGCTGAGGTTGAAGCTAGCGGTTATCATTTCGCCGAGCACGGGCAGTCGGCCGATTGTCCAGACAACTTTATTTTCGGCGGCTAAGAAGCTTACCTGGCCGACATTGGCGTTTTCCCTTCCGGCAAAGGCGACGCCCTCGGGCAAACTCATCTCAACGCTCGTTCCGGATAATTCATGGATGTTCCCGCCAGCCGCCCAGCTTACCTGGAAAGTAGTTGTTTCGCCGGCGCGCGGAGGCAGGGGGCCGGAGCCGACAGCAATATTGTCCTCGTTAAAATACACAACCTTTTCTTCAAGATCAAGCCGGCTGTTTAGCTTGCTTATTATGGTATTGCTGATGTTATCCTTTGCTTCTTCCTGGCCGACGATACTGTATCGCGCGTAGCTTTTTATTTCCTCATTTTTTTTCACTCCGGACGGGTTTTCCACTTTTAAGCTGAATTCAATATTCCCTTCCGCGCCGGGGAAAATATTTTCCAGTTCGGCGATTTCGTTTTTTGACCAGCTTAAAGTGTTGCCGCTTCTTTTTCCGCCCGAGGGATCATCGAGCGCGCTCCAGTTAACCGCGTCCCCATCAATAACCGCCATAATAATCACATCCTTTAGTGCGGTATCGCCCTTATTAGAATAGCTGATAAGGTAATTCAGGGTATCGCCGAAATTTACTCCCTGGTCGTTTTTTGATCCGTTGATTATCATGCTTAAGGCCAGGTCGCCTTTTATAACTTCAAACGGGAAAGTTTTTTCAAAAATTCCAAATTCCTCACCACCGGATTCGGTTGATATTGCAATTTTTATTTCGTCTTCCGGGGAGGTTTTGCCGCCGATTATAAACTTAACGGGAAACTCTCTTTCTTCGGCTGTTATTTCGCTAACTTTCCATTCATTCGGGATGGCCGGATTTTTTTTAAGCCAGGCCGGAATTTCTCCGTCGACCGGGATAATTTTCAGGTCGCCATTTTTACTTTCCATTTTCAGGCTGAAATTTTCCAGTTTGTTATCCTTGGCGCCGGAAAATTTTATTGCCAGTTCGTTTTCTTCACCGGCCACGGCGCTGGTAAAGGCACTAAAATTAAAATTTATTCCAATGTCGTTCACCCCAATTTCCGCGGTGGCGGTCTTTTTGAATTCCGAAGAAAAATTAGCCGGAGTGTAAACCGCTTCTGCGTAGATGGTTGAAAGGTTTTCCGCCGGGGCGATAATTTTTCCTTTTACGGAAACTTCCCCGATTCTTTTTGAGTCAAGGGTTCCGATATTCCAAAAAAGGTTTCTCGCCCCTTCTGAAGATTTTTCCGCTGACGGAACCGTATTAGTTATAATAAAATTGTCAGGAAAAATCACGCGCACGCCAAGATTGCTCACGACTGTTTTTTCCATGTTTTTAAATCCTATCACTACTGTGATTTCCTCCCCGGCCAGCACTTTTTCTTTTGAAGGAGTAATAGTGATTTCAAAATTGCTTTTTCCCGGTTCGGTAAAAAAAGAATAGTCCCGGTAAAACCAGCCCGCGAGTCCGGCCAGTCCGGCGAACGCGAGCGAGACAGCCAGCCAGAATAAAGGCCCACGCCTTTTTTTTATGTCAAACTTTTTAACGTCAACAGCTTTGCCGTCTTCGTCGGCGTAGATTTCCTGCAGGCTCTCTTCAATATTTTCGTCCCGCTCTTCTTCGGTCAATATAGCGCTTTCATTTTTAATTTTTTTCTTTTTCCACATAAGAACGATAAAATTTTAAATAAATCTCAAACGGCTAAAACTTGGATTATTTATCATTTAAAATTTTTACAGTCATTCAGTCTTTTCAACAAGCACAGCAAAATATTTATCAGTATTTAAATCATCCCGAATATTCCAACCATTATCCATGATAGCAGGATTTTCAGGGTAATGCCAGATTGTTTTAAAATTTTTAGGAAGAGTTAAAACGCTTTCAAAATTTACGTTAGAGCTTCCAGGCTGTTTTTCCGCCTTAAGGCTGTAAGGGTAAATTTCGGTTTTTCCGGGATTAAAAAAATTGCTGGCAATTTCCATTAATCCGTTCGTCTCTTTTTCGCCGGAAAATTTAAAAGGCAGGCGGTACTTAAGGACGATTTCAGCAGTCTTTCCCGGATCAAGCTGGGACCAGTTGGCAAAAACCGTTTTCCCCAGCTCGTTATAAATTTTAGTTTGGCTTGGCGCGTGGATCTTCGCCGAACCCTCTCCGGCTAATATATCCGGATCATCAGAGAGTTTGTTGTAGCTCTCTTTGTAAAGGCTTTGGTCTACGGGATCAAAACCGTAAGCCTCAAGCAGTTCCGTTCCGGCCGGAACGTAAATCCTTATCCAGTCAACATTCCTGGCGCCGGTAAAAATCTCCCTTTCAATACCATCGTGCGCCCTGATGATTTTTAGGGTGTCAATAATCGTTCCGTCCGGGCTGACCTCGGCCTTGTGCCTTATGGTTTGCCTGATTACCCGGTCGGTTTTTTGGCCGCCGATATTGGCGTTCGCGACCATTAAATAATCTCCGGCCGTCTCCCCTATTTTTCCGTCCCAGCCGTATCTTTCAATTTCTTTTTGAAGTCCGGATTCGGACGAATAAATAAGCGCTTGTTTTTCGTTAAGGCCGGATTCTATCGCTCGGGCGATTGCGGCAAGATTATCCCGGTTAACTCGCGACGGCAGTTCGTCCATAATTTTTTTCATTAAGTCACCGATTATTTTTTTCGGCTTGCCACCCGCCCTCATTTCGTCGCTCTCGGTTATGGATTGCGTTTCAGCCCAGAAATTTTCGGCGTTCACGGTAATACCATAATCCGCGGCCATGTCAACCGGACCAATCGCCGAAAGAAGTTTTTCCATGACCGACGGAGTAAGGCCGATACAGCCGTCAACCGTTGATCCGTCGCTTTTTTCATAAAACCACATCAGTTTTTCCGCTGACTTCGGCCAATCCGGCCACCAGTTAGCATCCCAAAAAAACCATCTCGGCCCAAGGATGCTTAGCGGCTCGGGAGTTCGGATTAACGCGGTCAGGGCGCCTTTGGTATCATATCCGCCGCCGGCCGGGACTTCAAGGCTCTTGATTTTTCCTTTGTCCATGTCCAGTATGGCAAAACTGCCAATAAAACCGCCGCTGCCTCTCATCTCGGAGTTATTCTGGAATACTAAAAGATAGCGCTTTTTTCCCCGGCCGCCAAGGGCGTTATAAAGAGTTTCAGAAAGGGATAAGACGTCGGCCAATGTCTTTTCGGTTTTTTCCCCGGCCAGGATTACCTGGCTAAAATTTTCTTTCTGGTCGTCCGGAATATTATTTAAGCTGATTTTTTTCAGCATCGCGTTCAATTCATGGCAATTATTTTTGGCTTCGCTTATTTTCGGGGCGAATTCACTCAGGACGTCCATTAAATTTTTTTCACCCTCTGCTTTTTTTTCGGTCAGGGAAAATAATGAGCCCATGGCCGCTGAAAAGTTTTTCCCGAGTTCCCCGGCCAATTTTCCGGCCGCTAAAATGTCTTTTCCTTCCGAAGCGAGCCTTAATTTCTCATCCGGCGCCAGTCCGGCGAGAATAAAAAGCGCGTTATTAATTTTTTTTACTTCATTTTCGGCGGCAAGAAAATCCTCCGAAGCCCGGGAAAAATTTTCGCCGGCCTCGGAAAACCGCAACCCTCCCAAAGCTGATCCGGCGGATACGATATTACCGATAGCGTCCATGGAAATTCCGAGCACTTTGCCTTTGGCGGTCGAAAAGTTTAATTCTTTATAATAAGAAAAGGCTTTAACCGGAATGATTAACGCGGCGGCAAAAAAAAGGAATGAGAGCGCCGCTCTGGCTGATTTTGAATTTGGCCGGGGAATAATAAGATTCCAGCTTATCTTTGTCTTGCTCCCGCCTAAAATGCTAGTAATTTCCCGCCTGAAAGATTTTAAGGAAAAACTTTTTACCGCGTTCAGACCGGCTGAATATATTTTTTTTCCGCCGCTTCTAAGCTCCCGGGTAAAAATTTTAAATAACCAGCCAATCGCGAGAATGGCCGGCTTAAACAAGGCAAGCGAGAAATTTACGATTAATTTTACGCTAAAAACCATAAGCCAGCCTGTTCCGTACGAAAGCCTGAATAAAACCGTAAAAACCGCCTTAACGGCCTTATAAACAAAAATAAGTAGTGAAAAAAATGCCAATTTTTTTAATTTTGACGCGACACTCAGGCCGGACGTAAAAATATCCCGGCTTATTTTTGGCGCTTTAATTTTCTTTTCTTTAATGCTGGAGAACAATCCGCCCCTTTTTTTTGGGACAGCTTCACCCTGTCCGGACGTAAGATCAATAACAAACCGGGACGGGTTGTCCGCGAAGGTCTCTGCCGCAAGATTATTTTTCCTTTTTTTTGACATGAGTTGATTAGTAAGTCGGCGGGTGCCAAGCCGCCTGCCGTATTTGCATTATAACATATTACCGAATAAACGTCAGCCGGCTATTATACTGAGAATTGATTCAGCGGCATTTTCCCAGGATAATCCCTTTAGCGCCTTAGAGCCGTTAGCCGTTAAATTTTTTCGCAAAATATCGTCGCTGGTGAGTTTTGTTATTTTTTCTGCCAGGTCATTTTTGTCCCCCGGCTTAAAAAATAGAACCGCATCCCGACCGTTTTCTCGCATTACAGGAATGTCAGCCGCGATCGCAGGTATTCCGGCGTCAAAGGCTTCATATAGTGGAATGGATGAACCTTCAAGCGAGCTCGGATGGATAAAAAGCGAGGATTCGGCTAAAAGGCCCCATTTTTCTTCTTCCTTTACAAAGCCGACAAGGCGGACATGATCAGCTAAATTCAATTCGCGGATCAGCCGGATGATTGATTCGTAGCCGTAACCGGGTTTCCCGGCTAGAACCAATTTCCAACCGGATAAAGGTTTTAGTCGCGCCGAAAGTCCGCCACTTTTTTTCATAAATTTGCCAAAAGCTTTAATTAAAACATCAACCGATTTTTTCTTTTCAATCCGGCCGATATAAATAATCTGTTTTTTCCGCGCCTTTTTACGCTCAATGTCTCCCCGCGATTTATATGCCATGGGGATGGACACGACTTTTTCGGCTGAAACTCGGCAATGCCGGGTAAGCTCGTTTTTTGTATGTTCGGAAACAGTAATTATTTTTTCGGCCCGCTTCAGGTTTTTTTCTAAGGCGTGCTTCTGCGAAAGCCTTTCCATAAAAGAATAAACTCCGGGGTGTGTTTTAAAAATTACATCATGAATTACGGCGAAACTTTTTTTTGGAGCGTTTTTGGGTATATAGTAAGCTGGAGTAAAGAAAAAATTTGGGGGAGAATTTTTCAATTCATCCACGAGCATCCGCCGCGTCCAGCCTTTGCCGCCGGGGATGACTTTTTGGATGGCCGAAGGAAAGTAAGCGATCCGGCGCGGAGTATAAAGCCGGACTCGAATATTTTTCTTGCCGGCAGCCTCGATGAGAAAGCTGATTATGTTCATTGAATAAATTTCCACGCCGGTTCTTTTTTCCTCGCCCGGAAAGCGCGGATCTTCGCAACGCGAAGCGTCTATCCCGAGAATCAAACGGCCGGGGCTATTATCTTTTATTACCCGGTCCATCTGCGCCATAAATTTTTCGGCGCCGTATTTTTTCGCGTGATCCTCGCAATCTTTCCGCCGTTCCCGGCACCAGTCCGGAGTCATCTTTTTAACCGCGGAAATAATATCATTCTCATCCGGATCAGCTTTAATAAGGATTCCCGTCCGGCCGTCATCGGTTGATTCAATAAGCCCGCCTTCCCTGACTCCGAGATATGGTTTTCCGGTCGCGTTGGCTTCAAGATGGGTGATTCCGGCGTCTTCGTCCATCGGTATATAAATCGCCGCCCGGCATTTACCGGCCAGGTCTTTAAGCGTATTGTCCGAAACCCAGCCAATAATATTTATGTTTTTCGCCGCTCCGGCTATTTCCCTGACTTTTTTCAGCCGGGGGCCACCTGAAGCGACTACCAGCTTTTCTCTGGGCATTTTCTTAAAAGCGCGGACAATAAGCTCAATTCTTTTTGATTCATCCACCCGACCCCAGGAAAAAAAATAATCGCCGTCTGCCTGCCATTTAAACTCATTAGTAAGAATCGGCGGCCAAATTACATAGTTAGCCTCGCCGCCGGTGTGGTTACGAATTCGTTGGCGAACATTTTCTGAGTTGGCAATGTTAACGTCAAATTTTTTTATTGCTTTAAGGTAACGGCCTTTCCAAAAACGGGCGAATAGCGCGTAAGCCGGCCTTAAGATTAGCGGGTACATAAGACGGCTTAATTCATATTGGTCAAAAACGCGCCTCGGAGTTGAGTGGGTGTAAACTATTTTTATGGCATTGGGGCGGGAAAAATTCGCGACCGCTTCAGTAGCCGTTTGGCCGGAAGCGATCAGGATATCATAATTTTTAAAAATTTTTCTCCGTCGCCAAAAAATTAATCTTAACCAAAAAAAGCGGATTACCCGCGTTTTTAACGCTCTGGTCGAAAATTTTATCAACCGTATGCCTAATTTTTTCTGATACTGAGAAAAAGTGTCCGCACGCGCGTAGGCCGTGATAAAATCAGCCTTTAAGTGCAAGGCCAGTAATAGGGCGGTCCTCTCTCCGCCTCCGCGAAAACCGAGATGGTCATGAACGATAGCGATGCGCATGGTATTAATTATCAATAATCAATCTACAATTTTTCAATCAATTTACGCCGTTAATTGATAATTGTCTGATTGAAGATTGTGGATTTATTTTGAGTACTTGCTTATATTATAAATAATTCCCGCCGCTCCAAGCGCCGATATGATAGCTGATCCTCCCTGGCTTATAAAAGGCAGAGGAACGCCGGTCATAGGAAAGAGGTTTATTATCCCTCCGATGTTGATAAAAGCCTGCATGGTTATCCAGCTTGTAAGCCCGAGCCCAAGAATCTTTCCGTAGTCATCCGGCGCGTTTACGGAAATTTTATAACCCCGGTAAAAAACAAGAGTGTAAAGTATAATAAGAGTAAGACCGGACGCAAACCCCATTTCCTCGGTAATTATCGCGAATATTGAGTCACCGGTCGGTTCAGGAAGATAAAAAAATTTCTGCCTTGAAGCGCCGAGGCCGCGCCCGAAGATTCCTCCCGAACCGACGGCTATCAGGGCCTGGTTAGTTTGGTAACAGACTTTTTGAGTATCAAAACCCGGATCAATAAGGCAACGGAAACGATTCCTTTGATATTCTTTTACTTGTAGCATGGCAAAAAGGCAGATAGCTCCGATAAATAATATGGTGACAATGTGACGGATTTTTCCCCCGGCAACGAAATAAACTATCAAAGAGCCGGCGCAGATTATGGAAAGAGTGCCGAAGTCGGGCTGCATTAGCATGAGGGCGGCGATAATTCCGAGAATAAATATAAAAGGCAGAGTTCCCTTTTCCATATCCCTTAAATCACCTTTTCTTTTTTCCAACCAGGCGGCGAGGTATAAAAGAAATGAAATCTTAACGAATTCGGAAGGCTGGATTGAAAATCCAAAGATGTTTATCCAGCTTCGGGCTGTTCCCCAATCACCACGGAGACCGGGAATAAAAACAAGGATTAAGAGGAAGATGGAGAAAATAAGCATCCAGCGGGCGTTTTTTTTCCAGACTCCGTAGCTGACTTTGGTTGCGATGAGAAAAAAGGCGATCCCTATAATAAGGAAGAAGAGCTGATGTTTGATTATGTAATAGCTGTCGGCGTATTTTATGTACGATTTGGCCGATGAAGCGCTTAAAAGGGCGATGAGGCCGAACAGCGATAAAATTCCCACCAGGGCTAAAAAAATATTATCGCCGGATTGGCGCGGCGCCCGACTGGCGGGATAATCTATTTTTTGACGGAAAGCCATATTAATTAAAACTGTTTATCCAGAATAAATACAATCATACCGATCGCGGCCGAAATCCAGGCGATAACCCAGAAACGCATAACTATTTTCGGTTCAGACCAGCCCCGGGCTTCAAAATGATGGTGGATCGGAGAAGATAAGAATATTTTTTTTCCGCGACGGAATTTTTTGGATAAGATTTGAAGGATCGTAGATCCGGCTTCAAGGATAAAAACCAGTCCTATAAAAGGCAAAATAAAAACGGTGTTGGTATAAAGCGCCACCAACGCCAAAGTTACGCCGAGCGAAATAGATCCGGTATCACCCATGTAGAACCTAGCCGGATTGATGTTAAACCATAAGAATGCTAAAAGCGAGCCGACGATAACCGAGCAAAAAGCCGCCAAATCGTATTTACCCATTAAAAAAGCAATTACTCCATAAGCAATAAAAGAACTTAACAGTATTCCTCCGGCCAAGCCGTCAAGTCCGTCAGTTTGGTTGACGGAAAAAGCGGTGCCGACGACAACAGTGATAAAAAACAAGATATAAAGCCAGCCAAAATGAAAAAGTCCCAAAAACGGCACGCGGACAATATCCCATTCCAGTTTAAAAAAGAACCAAAGCGCGCCGACTAGAGCGATTAGAGTGTAAATTACCAGTTTATGGCTAAATTTAATTCCCCGTTTGTTATGTCCAAGGCGCCGGACATCAAGGTAATCGTCGGCCAAGCCGACTAATGCGGAAGAAATCAGGCAGCCAAGCGGCAGCAGGGTCTCGGCCCGCGAAAGAAAATTCAGGCCGGAAAAAACTTCCCATGGCAGTTTTGACAGGTAATAGAATCCGACTGAAAAAAGAAAAACAGTCACCCAAACCAGCATGCCACCCATAGTCGGCGTTCCGGCTTTGTGGGCGTGAAGCCGGGAGAATATCGGCGTTGAGCCATCGTTCCGGATTTGCTTGCCCAAGCGGTATTTAAAAACAAAATTGGTAAATAACGGAGTCCAGGCCATAGTGAAAATGAAGGCCAAAGAAGCAAAAAATAGAACTCTTATAATATTAAAATCGGACATATTTAGGATTGACTTATTAATTTTAATTAGCAAAATTTGACTCCAGACTGGCGCCGACAGGACAAAAAAGAGGCGGTAAGGCAGATTTATTACTCGCGGAGTTACCTGAAGTTAACAACATAAACAATGGCCAGCGATAAAAGAAGTATGGCGTTACAAACAAGGCATCCGGCCTGCAAAAGATAACCGGAGAAACTCCTTTCTTTTTTTACAACCAGCGAAAGCGCGGTATTTACGGTGATAAACAAAAAACTCAGCGCGGGAAAAATTAGAAGATTTTTCTCGTCGCCAATAAAGTCAACGCCGGTAGCGACATTGTAATGGAGAATCAAAAGATCCTGCGAAGAGCTTCTTATGATCGTGACGGCGATAAAAGAAATCAATATCAGAGCCGACAAGTTTAGAGCCATAAAGGCTTTCTGCCTAGGCAAAGCCGCAAACTCCAAAAAACGCTCTTTGGCATCCTGACGGAAAGTGTAGAAATTTATTGTGTATTTCACCATATTATTAACTTATCATAAACAGGTAAAAAAATGAAGAGCACATAATTTTTGGATTTGTAAAATTTGTGGTATAATAAAAAACATTAAACGAAAGCTTAGTGAAATCAAAAACTATAATTTATGAATATCCAAACTTAAACATTCATAACTCATAGTTCATAATTTATCATGTTTACGAATGTCCAACTAAAAAATATTCTTGTTAAGCAAAAAATTCTTTCTGAAAAGGAATTCGGCGAGGTGGAAAAGGAATCCCAAAAGCGCGGAAAGAAAATTGAAGAATATATTTTTGAAAAAAAAATATTAAACATCACTTCCCTTTACGAGGCCGCCGCCGGCTATTACAAAGTCCCTTTCGTTAACTTAAAGGATAAAATCATAAGAAAAGATATACTCGAGCTTATACCAGAGCCGCTCGCTTCGGCCCATCGGGTTATATCTTTTAACGCGGACGACAAAGAAATAATGCTCGCGGTTATTGATCCTACCGATATTCAGACCTTTGAATTTATAAAAAAAAAGACCGGACTGGAACCTAAAATCAACCTCGCTCTCCCCGAAGCCATAGAGGATTCCTTAAAGGCTTACCATAAAAGCCTTAAAGCTGAATTTGGGGATATACGCGATGGAAAATTCCTTGAGACTTCGGGAGATTTGAAAAAGATGGCCGCTGATCTGCCGATTGTCCGGGTAGTGGATACTTTGCTAGAATACGCGATTTTTGAGGAAGCTTCGGACATTCATATTGAACCAGAGGAGCGCGATGTATTGGTTCGCTACCGGATCGATGGAATTTTAAATACGGTCATGACTTTGCCCAAAGAGCTCCAGGCCGGCATCACGGCGAGAATAAAAGTCCTAACCAATCTTAAAGTAGACGAACACCGGCTGCCGCAGGATGGCCGATTTAAAATTGCCAACGCGGACTATAAAATTTCCTTCCGGGTTTCCATTATTCCGACTTTTGACGGCGAAAAAATAGTCATGCGCCTCTTAAACGAAAAATCCCAGGTCCTCACCCTGGAACAGCTAGGACTGCAAACGCGCTGCCTTGAAACGGTAAAAGCAAATATCAGCAAACCGCAGGGAATGACGCTTGTTACCGGCCCGACAGGATCCGGAAAGACAACCACCCTTTATACCATCCTTAACATTCTCAACCGTCCGGAAGTAAATATTTCCACCATTGAAGACCCGATTGAATACCGCATGCCGCACGTCAACCAGTCCCAGGTTAACCCGAAGATAGGCTATACTTTTGCCATGGGACTTCGGGCTTTTTTAAGGCAGGATCCGAATATAATCATGGTCGGAGAAATTCGGGACTCCGAAACCGCCGAGATCGCCGTGCACGCGGCCATGACCGGGCATCTGGTCCTCTCCACCCTGCACACTAATGATGCCATAACCACCCTGCCCCGGCTTTCACAAATGGGGGTTCCAAATTTTCTGCTTGCCTCAACCGTGAATATCATAATCGCCCAACGGCTGGTTCGTAAAATTTGTCCCAACTGCATTCAAAGCTATAACCTTTCGCCTGAAACTGTCGCTGATATTAAAAAACATCTTAACGTAAAAAATATCCTCCTCACCATGGAAAAAGAAAAAGTTATCACCGACGCTAAAAAAGGACTAGAGACTATGCTTTTTTATCGGGGAAAAGGCTGTATTAAATGCAAAAATTCCGGCTATAAAGGCCGGATCGGAATTTATGAGACTCTGGAAATAAACGACGAAGTCTCCAATTTACTCCTCAAAAAAGCCGACCTGCCGGATATTGAGGAAGCAGCCCGGAAGCAGGACATGATTTACATGGTTGAGGATGGATTTATTAAAGCCAAAAACGGCATAACCACCCTTGAAGAAATTTTGAGAGTGACTAAAGAATAACCGCATTTATGGCTGTTACTTTAAAAAACGTCCAAACAGCGCCTCGGGATGAGATCAATAAGCCCGGCCTGAATGACAAAATAAACGGCTTACTCCTTAAATTTTCAACGGTGCCGGAAAAAGAAAAACTTTTTTTTCTCCGCAATTTGGGTATTATGCTTAAAGCCGGTATTTCCCTTTCCTCGTCATTAAGGACTCTAGCCCGTCAATCCGAAAACAAAAAATTTAAAAACGTCCTTACGGATATAGCCTTAAGAGTGGAAAAAGGGGAAAGCTTTCACGAAAGCCTGCAAAGCCACGAAAGAATTTTTGGTGAACTATTTATAAACATGATTGAAGCCGGAGAAGTCTCCGGTAAACTGGAAGAGGTTCTCGGTCAGGTTTATATCCAGTCTAAGAGGAGTCATGAGTTGAAATCAAAAGTAAAAAGCGCGCTGGCTTATCCGGTAATCGTGCTATTAGCCATGTCCGGAATCGGCGCGTTCATGATAATTTTTATCGTCCCTAAAATAACCGACATGTTTGAAGGCTTTAGCGCTGAATTACCCCTGCCGACAAAAATCCTCATTGGCGTGTCTAACGCGATTGTCACCAACGGAGCCGTGAGCGCCGCAATATTCATCGGTATAATTATTTCATTTACAGTAGTTCTTCGCACCAAGAAAGGAAAATATTATTTCCAGTTTTTAACGCTACGCGCTCCGGTTTTTTCCCCAATCATAAAAAAAATCAATCTTGCCAATTTTGCCCGGGTTATGGGTTCCCTTTTAAGGACTGATATTATGATTATAAAATCGTTTCAAATTGCGGCCAGCGTTTCGCCCAATCTTCATTACCGCGAGGCTCTTCAGGCCGCCGGGGAGAAAATAAAAAAAGGCGGAAAAATCAGCGACACGCTTTCGGCTTACCCGTCATTATTCCCGCCGCTGGTGACCCAGATGGTAGCGGTAGGCGAAGAAACCGGCGAGCTGGACAGTATTCTTTCCGAATTAGCGGAATTTTACGAAGAGGAAGTGTTCCAGATAATGGAAACCCTGCCGTCGCTTATTGAGCCACTTCTTATACTTGTCCTTGGCTGCGGTATCGGCGCTATGGCTGTGGCGATTATCATGCCGATGTACAGCCTGACGACGGCGATATAATTAATAGCGAAGCGTAACGCATAACGTGGAGTAAGTATTATGTGCGTTACCCGTTACCCGTTATGGTTAGTAAAAAACAGAAAGGTTTTACCCTTATTGAAATTGTGATTGTTATTTCCATAATGGCCTTGTTAACGGCTATCACTATCCCCTATCTCACCAAATTCCAGCCCAATCTGAAACTAACCGCGGCCGGAAGAATGCTTGCCGCCGACCTCCGGCTCGCTCAGCAGTTAACCGTAACCGAGCAGACTGTCCATTTAATTTCCCTTGACATCTCAGGCGACTCCTACAGCCTTCTTTCCCTGGGAACGGCCACGACAACGGTAAAAAGCGTCATCCTGCCCGCTGATGTGTTTTTTGACTCCGCGAACACGACCGTCGCCGAGATACGCTTTAATTCATACGGCGGAGCGGCGGGCGGAGCGGCGGGCCAAATCCAGCTAAAAAACACCAATGAAAAATTTATGGTGGTTAATATCAAACCTTCGGGATATGTTGAACTTAAAGACTAACCAAAAAGGCATTACTATCCTTGAAATTATGGTTTCCATGATGGTGGTGGCACTGGCTTTTACCGGCATCATGCAGTCTTTCCCTTTAGGGCTTTCAATAAACCGGGAAGCGGAAAACGCCACTCTGGCTTCGTTTCTGGCTCAATCAAAGATTGAAGAACTTCATTCGCTTTCCTACGAGGCCATAATTCCCGGGGTGATTGAAGAAAAACACCGTCTTTCGGAAAATCAAAACAACTACCTCTATAATTTCCAGCGTCGGACTGAAAGCTGGTTCGTTGATGGCAACCTGGCTATTTCCGCCGCTGATACTGGCCTGATTAAAATCACGGTAACCGTTTATTACACTGACGCGCTTTTTAAAGGCGAAAAAAGTTATTCTGTTTCCACTCTAATCGCTCAAAGGTAAAAAGCAATAAGCGTATGGCGCAAAAAAATAATAACAACGCGCGGACGGGCGGCAAGGGTTTTACGACAATGGAAATCCTAGTGGCGATTTTTCTTTTTTCTTTCTTAATGGTCATGACCGGCGAGAGTTATCTCCTGGCCCAGCGCGCGTACAAGAAAGGCGCTTCAGAAGGCGAATTAACCCAGAACGCCCGGGTTTCGGTTGACCGCATTACAAGGGAAATCCGCCAGTCGGAGAGCATCGTAACCGTCCTTCCGCCAACAGCTGACGACCCGCTAAATCCCCCTGTTTCCGAATTCATCATCCGGGACGGACACACTCCGGACGTGATTACTTATATCCGCTACTATCTCCAGGACAACAGTCTGAAGCGCCATCATTACAGCTATTATTTTGAGGACAGCCGCGAAATTTATGTTCCCCCCGAAACGACCGACGAATTCGGTAATTCGCCGCTTATGGAAACTTTTTCCGATGAGATAATCGGCGAATATTTTGAAAGTTTAAGGTTTTACGGATCAGGAGGGCTCGTTAATATCAATCCCCGGCTCTTAAAAAACGGGCGTTCGCTGGACGTAACGATCAGCGTTTACAGCCGGAATGAGTAATTCTTTAGCATGCTTAACTATTCGGATAAAAATATAATGTCAAACAATAAGGGCGCGGCTCTGATCCTTACCGTGCTTTTAACCATGGTCATCTTATTTTTAGCCATCTATTATCTCAATTTCAGCCTTACCGAAAAAAGGATTTCCAAAAACCAGGTCTCCGGCGTAAATACTTATTACCTCGCCGAGGCCGGCATCGCCGATATGGTCTTTAAGCTTAAGAACGACGAAAGCTATAAAAACAGTTTTGAAATTAACCCGGCCTGGATCGCGTCTTTTACGCGAACAGACCCTTTCGGAACCGGCACGGGTTCATATACCGTTACGATTTCTAATTCGGCCTTTGCGCACGGAGAAATAATTTCAACCGGACTGGTTGATATCGGCGGCGGAAAAACGAGCCAAAGGATAGTTAAAACCACGGTATTTAAAGCCATGGGCGAAGGAATAAACTTTGACACTTCCGGCTACGCCGACGGGAATATTGACATAACCGCGAGCCGGGTAAATTTTTCCAACGGAAATGTCCACTCAAACGGCAACATACTTATAACTCTGCTAAGTTTGGTTAATGCAAGTCATGACCTTAATGCCACGGGAAATTTTAATGAATCCTGGTTTTCCACGGTTAATGTCGGCGGCGCGATACATGCCCATAATAATCCTTATTCCCCGGCCGCGGAAGCAATCGCCATGCCGGCTATTGATTTTGACTCGGATGATCTAAACTCCCTGAAAAACCGGGCCACCGTTACCTATACTTCAGCCCAGTTTGACACGCTGATGAAAAATAACCAAAACCTTACCCTGCCCGGCCCGATTACTTATGTTACCGGCGATATTGACGTATACGGCGCCCAGAATCTTATTGTTAATGGCATATTAGTAGCGGGAAGGGATTTCACGGTCGGAGAAAATGACTGTCGCCAGCATCCTAGCCGTTGCGGCAAGAGCGATGTTACGGTAAATCATGCCGATGGAGCCGGCTCCGGAATTCTGGCAAAAAGAAAAGTTAATTTTGACTCTGACGCCGGCGACATTAATATTAATGGACTCGTTTACGCCAATGATCAATTTAATATTGACAGTTTCACTTTGTTCCAAACAAACGATTTTAACATTACCGGCGCCGCGATTGGAAGAAAATTATCTATTTTAAGTTGCGGGAAGCCGATAAATATAATATTCAACCAAAATAACATTCTTGAGTTGAACGGCGCCGGCGGTGAATTTTCCCCGGTAATCACGGTTGAACATTGGGAAGAAGAGTATTAATATGATATAATCAACTTAATTATACAACTTTATAAAAGTCGAGAGTTAAATCCTTGTAATTTTTTAACTTTACTAAATTCTCTATGTTTTTCTCCCCTAAAGCCGTTTATCCCATCGGTCTGGATATCTCTGACCTCACGGTAAAGCTGGTTCAGTTTACGAGGATAAGAGATAAAATAAAAATTAACGCCTTCGGCCGGGTCGAACTCGGAACTAAAGTCATGGAGAACGGCGAGATAAAAAACGAGGAAAAACTAATTAAAGAGATTGAAAAGCTCATCTCCTGCCCGGAATACGGTAAGGTTGACTCGTATGAAGTGATAGCCTGCCTTCCCGAATCCCAGACTTTTATTAAACTGATTTCTGCTGAAAAAAAGAATCGCATTGAAGACGCCATCAAGGAAGAAATCGAAAGGGAAATTCCTTTTTCCATTAATGACCTTTATTATGATTATCAGTTAATCGAACAAAAAATTGACACCAACCTGATTTTGATCGGCGCCGCCCCAAAAATGGTCGTGGATAAATTTACCGGAATACTTGACAGGCTGAAGCTTTCGGTTATCGCTCTTGAAATTGAGCCGGTGAGCATCTGTCGCGCTCTTCTTTTGGAAGAAGGCCTGAAGCCGGTGGCCCGGGAAAAAAATAATTACTGCATTATTGATATCGGCGCCAAGCACGCCAGCCTTACGATTTATTCTGTTAATTCCATTCTTTTTTCCATAAGCCTGCCTTTCTCGGGCGAAGAAGTAACCGAAACCATAGCGTTAAAAATCAAATTAAGCCGCGATCAAGCGGAAAAAGCCAAAATCATCTGCGGGCTAGACAGCAATAAAGCCGAAGGCGCGGTAAAAAATATTCTTTCCGAGGAGCTGAAAAAACTTACAGAGAAAATTAAGGAAGGGCTTGATTTTTTCTATACCCGTTATCCGGAACGAGGGGCGATAAACAAGGTGATTTTGAGCGGAGGCGGCGCGAATATCAAAGAGCTGCCCATGCTTTTAAGAAGTAGCCTCGGCATTGGCGTCTCGCTGGGAAACCCTTTTATGAATTTAGAAGCCGACCACAAAAACTTCCCGAGAATATTTATTGACAAATACTTAAAAGACTGCCAATCCGAAGAAAAGAAAAAATCCGGACAGCCTCTTAAAACTTTCTTATCCGGCCAGGAACGGTCATACGCCACGGCTCTCGGCCTTGCCCTGCGGGATTTATTCGTAAATGACCTTTGAAAAAATTAACCGGCGGGCTGAATCCGGTGAATTATATGATAAAATTAAACCTGGTTTCCGAAAACTTGAAAAAAGAAATTAAGCTGAGGCGCATTTACGGGATTATTAAAAAAACTGCGTTTACTCTTTTATTTATTGTTATTCTATATTCCATAACCCTTCTTCTTTCCCGCCTTCTGATATTAAATAAGTTTGATGATGTGGTTGATCAGACTACCCTTATTACAAAAAACGCCCAAAGTTATAACTCCCGCATCAATAAAATAAATTCTATTCTTGATTATATAAGCCAAACCCAGGAAAATTTTATTCGTTTGTCCTGCTTCATGAAAAGCCTAAAAAATTTATCCGGACCCGATATCACGCTTGATCAGATCATTTTTAACCGGGAAAAAACATCAGTCATAATCAGAGGAAAATCAAAAACAAGGGATCAGCTTCTGGATTTTAAGGAAAAGCTTGAAAAAAGCGGCTTATTAGCTGAAATTAACCTTCCTTTGAAAAACCTCCTCACCCGGGAAGAAATAAATTTTGAAATATCCGCTTCGGTTATTACGGATAAATTTTAAAGCCATATGTTCGCTTTTAAGCCTAGAAAAAATGATTACCGCTGGAAAATTTTGTTGATTTTCGGTATTTTTTGCCTTTCCAGTGCGTTTATTTTTGTTTTTATTGACCTGCCGGCCATAAATAAAATTAAAATAATTAAAGATAAAATAGAATTCCAGCGTTTTGACCTTGAAAAAAAATATTTTAAGGCACAGCAATCAAAAAAAATTTCCTTAAGCCTTAATAAAATAGAGGCGGAAATGGCTAAAATGACCAATGTTTTCATTGACAAAAATCGTGAACTGGAATTTATAACCCGCCTTGAATGGTTCGCGGCCAAGAATTCCCTTTCCCAGGAAATTAACCTTGAAGACAAAAAAGGCCAAAAAGACGGTGAGGCCGGCGTAGCCAATCTTTACGTCCATCTCACCGGAAAGTATGACGACATCATCAGCTATCTTGCGGATTTAGAGTCTTCGGATTATTACATAAATATTACCGGACTGGAGCTCTCTTCCGGCCATTACGGCGGGCTGTACGATCTATCGCTTAAAGCTTTAACTTATTGGAGCCTTTTTTAAAAAAATCTCCGCCATTAAGCGGAACCAATAAACAAATGCAATTTTTTCGCAACCCAAAAAATATCCTAATATCATTTTACGCCGTAACCGCCATTCTCGGAATTACGGCTCTATTTCAGCTTTCCTGCTTCATTTACGAAAACATCTATAAAACTATTTATAATTCCGACCAGATACTTATTTTACGGAGCATGGTAACTATTGAGACGGTAGACATAACTAAGTTTAATCAAATTATGGCAAATCAAGCGCATAAGAAAGAATCCTGCGCCGATACGGTTGGATATTAGAGATTATGAAACATTCAGATCGCTTTCGCCTTATTACCGGCTTTTACCAAGCCCGTATTTTTTTTTAATAATTTTCAGGGCTCTATTGTATCTTTTGACGGCCGGAAGAAAGGGCATGAGCTTATAAGCGAAAGATGGCAGCCAGGAAGACATGGTTCCGCCAGGCTTAACCCGGAAAAGAACCCGGTCAATAAAAATACCTATTCTCCCTTTTCCGGTGATGTTAAGCCATAAATCCCAATCCTGAAATTTTTTAAGGGATTCATCGAAACCGGGAAAATCTTCCCGCCTGATAAGGGACATGGTATGGATGTAAGGCATTTCCTTTAATTTTTCTTCGCTAAACGGGAAAAGACGGAAAATTTTCCGGCCGAATTTAAATGATGAATAGGCAAAGGCGGCTCCGGGATTTTTAAGAAGCGTCTCAATAAAAATTTCCAAAGCGTCTTTTTCCAGCCGAGCGTCAGCGTCGCAGAAAAACAAATACTTTCCTGTTGAAGCCCGAAAACCCGCATTACGGGCAGCTGGCGCGCCAAGATTTCTTTCATGCTTGATTAAAAGAAAGCCAATCTCCGCTCTATTAAATTTATCTTTCCAGATCAAAAACGCCTCATCAGGGTTGTCCTTTGAAGCGTCATCAACGACTATTACCTCAAAGTCGCGAAATGACTGCCCTATAAGGCTTTTAAGGACAGTATCAAGTTCAGAGGCTTGATTGTATAGAGGAATAACTACGCTGATTACCGGCATAAGACCATCTTTATAAGGATTTAGATTAAATAAAGTTTAAGCAAAAAAACGCGCCATCACGTAAGTTTTGCTTCAATAAAAATCCCCGTTTTGGAAAAACGGGGATTTTTTGAGTTTAGCTTATAAAACTGCCTCTTTGGCGGCTTTGGCCACTCTGAATTTTACAACAGTTTTTGCCGGAATATTTATGGATGCACCAGTGGCCGGATTGCGACCGACGCGAGCGGCCCGCTGGACTTTTACCAGTTTGCCGATTCCCGGAACTACAAATTCACCGTTCTTCTTGACTTCGCTTAACGCCAATTCGGTAAATTTGTCCATGAAGTTACCAACTTCTTTTTTTGACATCCCGGTCTGGTTAGCCATTGCCTCCAAAATCTGGGACTTAGTCAGTTTTGCCATAATTGCTTCAACAGGCTGTAATTTTTGCTTTTCTCCGGCTAATCCTGGGAAATCAAGCCGGACAACACGCGATAAACCAGCCCGTTTTAATAATATTAAATTGAGATGGTTTTAAAACTGCTTTTAAGCGAGAGTTAGGGCTTTTCGTCCGAGACGAGGAAAGCGAGCGTTATGATTTGTGAGGCGCAGCAGGGCTACGCTGAAAATCATTTCGCGCCAGCGAGACGAAGTATCGGGCAAAAAGGACAACTCACAGCAAAAGGAGTTTTGAAACCATCTCATTATCTTAAATTGGCTAAAGGAGCTTATGCTTACATTATACACCATTTTGGAAAAAATGTGAATATTATGGGGGATTTTAAAACTTGCACGGGTGGAGGGAATCGAACCCCCAGTTCAGCTTTTGGAGAGCTGTGGTTTACCATTAACCGACACCCGCAGTTCATTTCTCCAATATGTCTTCGTATTCAAGTTCGTAAATATGCAATACGGTAACGGCCACAGAAATAATTAAAGGCCCGAATATGACGCCCCAAAAACCAAAAGCCGCCACGCCGCCGATAATGGAAAATATGATAAAAAGCGGATGGACTTGCGCTTTACCCTTTATAATATAGGCTCTGATAATATTGTCAATAACGCTTATGACCCCGAAACCCCAGATTAGGAGAAAAATACCCTGCCAAATATTGCCGGTAAATAATAGGTAAAACGCCGCCGGAAACCAGACCGCGGCCGAACCGATATACGGCAATGGCGATAATACGACCATTAATGTGCCGCCGAGAAAGGCCGGAAGGCCGGTAATATAAAGCCCTAAGCCCCCAAGCAAGCCCTGCATAATACTGATGACAAAGGTGGAAACCATAGCTGAAAGGCTCACATCCTTGAATTTTTTAAAGATACTTTCGTCGTACTTGTTAGGCAGAGGCGTCCAGCGCATAACCCTTTTTAGCATGGCTTCGCCATCCACGAGGAAGAAAAACATAGAAAGGATAATAAGTACAAGGGAAAAAATAAAATTAGTGGTTCCCTTGACGAGGCCGGAAGCGGCGGCAAAAATCCAGTTATTTACACCTTTTAGCGCTTCAAAAAGATAGCCTTGCAGAGCCGCGTCCGAAAAGGAAAAACGCGAAAGATAGCGGCTGTGGATTAGAGCGTTAAGCCGGTCTTCGTTTAAGAACACCGAAAGATCCGAGTAAGATTCAATAAGCTTCTGTGCGGCGTAAACGATAAAATTGGCAATTGGCGCCAAAGCGAAAAGCGTCACGGCTAGAGAGATGATTAAAGCCGCAATTTTTTTCCGGCCACCGAGGAGGGCCGTAAGCTTCATAAAAACCGGATAAAGAATTGAAGCCAGAACACCGGCAACGATAATTTCCGGAAGCATGGGCCGGAAAACGGTATAACAAAGATAAAGGATTCCGGCCAGTATCAGCAAAAGAAAAACCCTGGGGATTATGGATTTTTCCATAAATATCAATTATTTGTTAATCAGTTATTTGGTTTCTTTGTGGGGAGTGTGCTTTTCGCAATGTTTGCAGAACTTTTTTAACTGCAGGCGTTCTTTCAAAATTTTTTTATTTTTACGGGAAAAATAATTTACGCGCCTGCATTCTCCGCATTCCATTTTTATCATGTTATCCTGGGACATATTCAATCAATTTACAATTTACAATTTACAATAAATTTTCAATTCCGATTATATTAGATACAATTATCTAATTTTTTCCGATCGCTCGTGATCGAAAATTGGATAATTGTAAAATTGAAAATTGATTGATCATTGATCATTGATCATTTATTAATATTATTTCTGTTATTCTATTTTCACCGCGTATCCGATCGGGACGACTTCTACCCATGTAATCCCGGCGTTTAACTCTATTTCAGCTCCCATGCCGTTAAAATACGCGGTCTTTGAGTTTTTGTCTTCTTTTTTCCAAACCGCCTCGGCGCATTTTCCATCGGAGCAGACTTTGGCTTTGCCTTCACCGATATCGGTGATTTCCCTTCTCCCATAATCGTCAATTATGGCGCTTTGGACGAAACGGAGAATGACGTTTTTCGCCCTGATTTCGCTCCGGTCTTCATCCAACTGAGCCTCCCCGGTCTGGGTTCTCGCGTAATCGTTTCTAAGCTTATCATATTTCCAACCGGCTGTAAAATCATTTCCTTTAAAAAACACGGTAATCTCCGAGCTTTCCGGCCGGTCGGCTTCGGGCGCCTCTTTTTTATACTTAAAAGGCGCAATTTCTTCCGACCCTTTATTTTCAATCTTTTTCCTCGTAATATATTCCGCGAGCTTATCGCCGGACGTATAAACATTGTGCGGAGCCGGTCGGGACGGTTCCCGCCAGAAACTGCCGGCGTTATAAAATTCGTTTAGGTCATTAATATCTTCACGACTGATTTTAAGAAGCGCCTCGGGACTGCCGCCGCAGTGGACGTAAAGCGACTGAAGCTCCCCGGCCCATCGGACGTAATAAGGCCGCGCGCTGCGGATAGGCCCGATTTTCGGGATGTCCGCGGTATCAGCAAAAACGGCCAAGAATCTCGTAATTCCGCCTTCAGCTTCAGCCTCGTAAACCAGGCTGGCACGAGAGAGCCCGGCCGACGGTCGCGAATCAGGATGGTTTTCAATCATCACCGCGATTGGCAACAGATTTTCTTTGTCCGGAGTAACTTCTACCCCGTCAATTATCCGGACAAACTTAATTTCCTGATTTTCATTATTTGGCGAAAAGTTCTCACCCGGATCAGGCTGGTTTTCAAAAAAATTTACCTCAAAAAGCCTGGCTCGCAATTCGCCTCCGGCTAAAAATCCAAGGCCGATTATTAAAATCGCGCCAGCTAAAAAAGGCCATGTTTTTTTTAATCCTCCCATTACTTCTGTTAACATCTTATAGTTATTACTTCTTTTCTGAGGATTTTTCTTTTGTCTCTTCACCTTCAGCTTTCTCTTCTTTTCCCTTGCCAACCACCTCAACGTTTTCAACACTCACCGGCGCTATCGGCTCTTCTTCAACTTTAGGCGGCACAACGCTCGCGACAATGATTTCGCCGTCAGCCAAGGCCTTAATTCCTTTGGGCAGTTCAATGTCGCTTATTTTAAGGGAATCCTCAAGGCTCTCCATCCGGGAAATATCAACGCGGATCTCATGAACCAGGTCGTCGGGAAGACATTCAATCTCAATTGAATCAAGATTCTTGATTAATGATCCGCCCTGCTCTTTTACGGCTTTAGATTCGCCGACAAAAGCGAGAGGAATTTCTGTAACCACCTTTTTCTTCATGTCCACCTGGAAAAAGTCGACGTGGCTCAAGCGATCCTTAATAGCTTCTTTTTGAACGTCATAAATCAGCACTCTCACCGGTTTTTCCGAATCAATAGATAGCTCAAGGAGGGTATTCTCACCGGCCTGCGTATAAACTTTTTCAAACTCGCTTTTTAGGACTTTAAGCATCCGGGTTGGCAGATTAGCGCCATACAGCACGGCCGGCAAATAGCCAGCCTTACGGATTACCTTGGCTTTGCCGTTCATTTTTTCTCTTTTAAAAACTTTAAGATTAATGGTTTTTTCCATAGTTATTTTATTTTTAGTGATTTATCCTGTTCCTTATTACGATGCTCTCCATGATTCCGACCAAAATCAAGCTGGAAACCAAGGCTGAGCCGCCATAGCTCACGAAAGGTAATGAAATACCGACCACCGGCAGAAGGCCTGTGTTCATACCAATATTAATAAACATTTCAATAAAAATCAAGCTCGCGGCCCCTAAAATGAAAAAAATACCGGCATCATCCTTTAAGCGCTTAATTAAAATCGCGCTCCGGAAGAAAAAAACCGAAAAAAAAGTTAGAACCAGTGCGACGCCCAAAAGGCCGAGTTCTTCGGCAATTACCGCGAAAATAAAGTCATTTTGGCTCTCCGGCAGAAACCTTAACTGCGATTGCGACCCAAAACCAATGCCCCTGCCGGTAAACCGCCCCGCTCCGACAGCTATCATGGCCTGATTCACATTATAGCCTTCTTCAAGGCTTTGGGAATTTGGATTAGCAAACGTCATGATTCTTTCTTTCTGGTACGGCTCTAAGTAAAATAGCCAGCCAATGGCGGCAAAAACCAGTCCGGCTATTATGATAATAATGAGATATTTCTTGCTGTAGCCGGAAAAAACCAGCATAGCAAACCAAAGAAGAATTAGAATCATAGCCGAACCGAAATCAGGCTGGGCCATGATTAACCCGGCGAAAACCAGAAGGAAAAAAAATGAAATAATAAGATTTTTTAATGACTTCAACCTGAAATTCACTCTTGAATAATAATAGGCAAAAAAAATTATGGCCGCGATTTTGGCCACTTCCACCGGTTGAAAACGCAAGCCGCCAATATCAAACCAGCCTCTTGTCCCTCTTACCACTGTGCCAAAAAATAAAACCGCGAGCAGTATTATCGCGGTCAAAACATAAATATAAGGCGAAAGCCCCCTTAAGTCATTAAAATTCAGGAAGGAAAAAACAAAAAGCAGAGCCAGTCCGGTAAGGGCGAAAAAAAGCTGTTTTTTAAAATTATTAAGACTCTGGTCTCCCTGACCGAGCGACACGCTGTATATTTCAACCAGCCCGTAAATAACGAGGAGTATAACCGGAATAAAAAGTATCCAGTCAAAATTTTTGAGGTATATGATTATTTTTTTTAACATATCTAAAAACTCAATAATTTAATCGCCCTGGCCGGTTCCTGGCTGTCCTTCAAAATCGGCGTAAATATCATCCCGCATTATGTTGAGGCGGGGAATGATTTTTACTTCAGTCGCGTAAGTAACCGAGGTCGGCCAACTTAGGGATATATCATGGTTTTCGCCGGACATGAAATTCTCTTCAGCATAGGAAGAAACGCTTACTATCCGGCTTCCCTGGTATAACAACGCCAAAAAATCAATACTCCAGTAATTATAAGCGGTTTTGTTGTCGACGGCAAACTGAACGTTGGCAAAATTCATTTTTTTCTCTCCGCCGCTTCCGCTGAAATCGAATTTTAAGTTTTCTATAACTATATTAAGATGGTCATCCATGAATTTTTGCCAGTCCGGTATTTCTTTGGCTTTAAGCGGATGCCAGTCAATCTTTTTTATTATGAGCTCAGTATTATAAGGTGTACTCTTTAATTCTTTGGACAAGGAAACAATAATTTTTTCCTCGCCCGGCAGGATAAAATCTTTTTCTTCGGCTAACTCCGCGCCGTTTACCCGGAAAGTAAAACTGAATTCGGCCCAATGCCTCGGATTAAGGTTTCTTATTTCCGCTAAAAAGTCATAAGCTCCGGCCGATCCGTTAGCGAGCGCCTGGACTTCGCCTGTTTCCAGGGGCTTGGCTTTTATTTTTTCAAAATAATCATGCCCGGCCACCTGGACTTTAATTAAATTATCAACTAAAGCCTGATCCTCTTTCATGCCGACAAAAACATAATGGACAAAGCCGTAAAAAAAATAACCCCAGCTAAAGACCGCGGTTGCGATTAAAAATCCGATTAAAGCTTTGCGCAGCCGTTTAAGGTGCAAAATATACCAAAGCCCAAAATCCAGTTTGTCCGCCGTAATCCCCATTGGATCCTCATAAGCCGGCGGCGGCGAGGTCTTAACTTTTTTGCTGGCGTTTTTTTCAGTTTCCTGTTTCATAATTGTAAGTCAGGCTGAAATTAAATTATTCCAGCCTCAAATCAATTATAGCAAATTCTCGAACTTTATCCAATAACATTTTTTTTAAAAAAAGCGGACAGGGACATGGGAGTGAGGCATATCCCGTAGCCGTAAGGCATGCGGGAACAAATACAAAACCCCTTTTTAAGGGGTTTTGTGGTATTTGAGGATTATTTTATTATTTCTTGTTCCCGACTAGAATAACTTGGAAATTATTTCCGTAAAACTCTTTATGTCTTTCAAGCCCTAATCTAAGACATTTTTTACAATTTCATAATCTATTTTTTCATAATCACGGGCGACGACGTTGCGAAACCCGGTCATCTTAACCATTTTATCGGTTAATTCAACGGAAATTATGTTTTCCTCGTTTAAAATATAAAAAGCGTCGCTCATGGTTGTCGGTTTCCTGTATTTTCTGTGAGCCACGACGCTTTCGGCTAAGTCTATCGCAGCCTGCGCGACGAGATAAAGATAACGTTCAAGGGCGCCTTTTTTATCAATATCATTTTCAATCTCGCGGATATCCAAATTTTTGTACCTTTCCAAAATCGTAAGATACTTTTGAACCGCGCTTAATTTGTTTTCTATTACGTTCAAGCCGGGCGTTATCATTTACCCGGTAGTATATGTGGCGGAGGATGTTCCTGGAATATTGGTCATGGGCGGCAATGAATTCTTTTTCAGCGGAATTATTTTGTTCCATAATTTTATTATGCCCCGGGTTCATTAATATTAAATGAAAAAATCAGTCCGCAAAATCCGCAAAGCCCCTTGCCACCCCGGTTATTTTTTGATAAAATGGACTCAGAAAACTTACCCCTAAATCGGGTTATTTTTATTAAAAAGTAATCAGTAAATAGTAAATAGACGGCAGAAAACCGGATATTTATTTATTTTCGTTCTATTTACTATCACCTATGGCCAAAGACAAAACAAAAATCAGTAATTATGATGCCAGCTCCATTACCGTCCTGGAAGGGCTTGACCCGGTGCGGAAGCGGCCGGGCATGTATATTGGTTCAACCGGCGCGACCGGTCTTCACCATCTTGTCTGGGAAGTCGTTGATAACGGCATTGACGAAGCCATGGCCGGGTTTGCCGATGAAATCATTGTTACCCTGACCGAAGATGGCATGGTTAGTGTTTATGATAACGGCCGCGGCATCCCGGTCGGCATCCATAAAGTAACCGGCGTTTCGGCTCTGGAAACGGTTTTAACGAAACTCCACGCCGGGGGAAAATTCGGCGGTTCGGGCTATAAAGTCTCCGGCGGATTGCACGGCGTCGGCGTGAGCGTCGTTAACGCCTTAAGCGACTATCTTAAAGCCGAAGTTTTTCAGGCTGGAAAAATCTGGACCCAGGAATATAAACGCGGCATCCCGGTAAAAAAAGTCAAGCCGACCGGTACTACGAAAAAAACCGGAACGCAAATTACCTTTAAGCCGGATCCGCAAATCTTTACCGAAACGACCGAATTCAGCTGGGGAACGATTATTGACCATTTTCGCCAGCAGGCCTATTTAAACCGCGGAGTAACCATAAAAATTCACGATAAAAGAAAAGGCCACCGCCCCAAAGAGTATGTCTATTATTTTGAAGGCGGTATTAAAGCCTATATTAACTCTTTAAACCGGAGCAAGAACGTAAAAAATCCGACCATTTTTTATGTTGAAAAAGAAATAAACAGCTCGGTGGTTGAAGTCGCCCTGCAGTATAACGACGAATATAACGAAACCGCCCTCGCGTTTGCTAATAATATTTACAATCCCGAAGGCGGGACGCATCTGGCCGGTTTTCGCGCCGCTCTCACCCGAACTTTAAATAACTACGCCCGGACCCAGAACATTTTAAAAGAAAAAGAAGAAAACCTTACCGGTGAGGATGTACGCGAAGGCCTTACCGCGATTGTAAGCGTAAAACTTACCGATCCGCAGTTTGAGGGTCAGACTAAAGGAAAACTCGGCAACGCGGAAATGAAAGGCCACACCGAACAAGTCTTTTCCGAAAGCTTCGGCACTTTCCTTGAGGAGCACCCGCGCGAAGCTGAGGCCATAATCGCCAAATGCATATTGTCGGCCCAGGCTCGCATTGCCGCCCGGACCGCCCGGGCCACGATTTTAAGAAAAGGCGCCCTTGAAGGAATTACCTTGCCGGGCAAACTCGCAGACTGTTCAAGCCGCAAAGCCGAGGAATCCGAGCTGTTTATTGTTGAAGGAGATTCGGCCGGCGGAAGCGCTAAACAGGGGCGCAACCGGCGCTTCCAGGCCATCCTTCCTTTGCGCGGCAAAATCCTTAACGTGGAGCGCGCCCGGCTGGACAAGATGCTTGCCAATAACGAAATTAAAAATCTGGTCATTGCCATGGGAACGAACATCCAGGATCAGTTTGACATAACTAAACTCCGCTACGGCCGGATAATAATCATGACCGATGCCGACGTTGACGGCGCCCATATCCGCACCCTGCTCCTTACCCTTTTCTTCCGCCATTTCCCGGACGTTATAACCCAAGGCCATCTTTTTATCGCCCAGCCCCCGCTCTATCAGGTTAAAAAAGGAACCACCGGCAAATACGCTTACTCGGACGATGAAAAAAATAAGCTGATAAAAGAATTTGGCGGAACCGATAAAGACATGGAAATTACCGAAGAGGCTGGCGAAGAATCAGCGGAAGAAACCGAAGCCAGTGAAGAGGCGGAGCCCGACGAAGAAAAAGCCGTTAAGCAAAAAGTAGCTAAAATTAACATCCAGCGCTATAAAGGTCTCGGGGAAATGAACCCCGGCCAGCTTTGGGAAACGACCATGGATCCGGAAAAAAGAATCATGCTCCAGGTTACGATTGAAGACGCGGTCCGCGCCGACGAAACTTTTGACATGCTCATGGGCGGCGATGTCGCTCCGAGAAAACATTTTATCCAGACGCACGCGAAGAAAGTGCAGAATCTGGATATATAATTTGCGTGTGAGCAAATTATCCCGAGCCGTAAGGCGAGGGATCATGGAGAATATGCTTAAAAGAGAAAGAGCATGCCCGCGGGCATGCTCTTTGGGTTTGTGTAAAACAACTGTTGCCGATTAAAGTCAGTAAATTTTATTCAATTACCCTGTAATCCAGTTTCTCCAACATATCTATTATCGCAGATAACATTTCCTCTTTTTTAGCAGAACCTTTTACTAAAACAGAATCCGGATTTGTTGCAATATAGTTGTGGATTTCTTTAAGTAATGGCGATATCTGGGACAACCTGAATTTCCCCTCTGCTTCTCTCATAAAAACGCCATTGCCTTGAACGTTTCTAAATCCGTTTTCGGCTCGTCCAAAAGATACTTCCGCCAGTCTTTGAATTTCCTTATAAGCTATTTCTAAGTCAACGAAACTAAGTTCAAGAAGTTCGGCATTTTTTAAATTTTCAGGCTCATGGCCAGCGAATGTTTGTTCTTGTTCAATCATAGACTCTGGGTAAAAAATTTAGGCTGATATATGACATATCTAAACTTTTTTTAAAGGTTAGTTACAAAAAACTCATAAAATATATTGCCCACCATCTACACTAACCATAGCACATCAGTTCTTAAAATTCCAGAGATTATGACGCGGTTAGAGCTGAAATGTTCAGGACATAAAAACTGCCTTGCGTCAAGAAAAATTCTGTGTTAATGTATATTTAATGAATGATCGTTATTATGATAATTAGCTTTTCAGATCATGCTATTCTGCAGTTAAGAACGCGCAAGTTAAAAAAGGCGCTTGTGATTAGCGCCGTAAAAATGCCCAACAGAATTATTATCCAGTCAAACGGAAGACTGCAGGCGATAAAGTTATTTCTGAAATCAAAGAAAAAATATCTCATCGTTGTTATTTACGAAAATTTAAAAGACGATAAAAAAATTATAACCGCGTTTATAACTTCAAAAGTTAAAAAATATATTATATGAAACTACAATTCAATAAAAAAGAAGATGCTCTTTACATTCGCTTCAACGACAATAAATACGCGGAAAGCGATGAAGTAAAAGAAGGCATAATCTTTGATTACGACTCAAAAGGAAAAATTATCGGGATTGAAATTCTTGACGCTTCCAAGCGCCTGCCGCGGCAATTTAAAGTTGAAATGGAAAAACAAAAATCAGCCGTTAAAACCTGCTCTTGCGCGTAATAACTTAGACGCTTTTATTATTTTTAAAACAGCCTGGCTTTTGCCGGGCGTTTTAAAATCCCGCGCTAACAAAAAGCAACCAGCCTACGGCCGCGAGAAAAAGGCCTATGAATACCATGACAATTTTTTTCAGTTCCCGGCTCATGTCCATATTAAAAGATTACTCCCCTCTCTGTTAACATCAGTTAACGGAGAGGGGTTGGGGGTGAGGTTTTTACCCGGTAAATAACGCCCCGCTGGTCGTCGGAAATATAGATCGCCTTGTCCGAACCGATTTTAATATCAACCGGGCGGCCGAGGACTTCCCCGCCGGCCGTAAGCCAGCCGGTAATAAAATCTTCAATTCGGGGTTCGCCCTTTTCATTTAATTTTATTATCACTATTTTATACCCGGTCTTTTTAGAGCGGTTCCAGGAACCGTGGAAAGCGACTAGTAGGTTACCCGGCCAGAGCGCCGTCAAAACCGTCTTTAGGGATAAAAGCGAGCCCTAAAGGCGCGGAATGGGCGGGCAGGTCAATAAAGGACGGCGTTTCAAAAGGCTCGGCGCAGGGATTTCTTATATAAGTATTTTTATCAAAAACCGCGTCATGGATATTTTTTCCGTAGCAGACTGGCCAGCCGTAATTTCCTTTATCTTTTATGATATTTATTTCATCCGGCGGCAGATCGTCGCCTAAAAGATCCCGACCCATTTCCGTAGCGTAGATTTCTCCGGTTTCCGGGTGGAGAGCCATGAAAACTGAATTGCGGAGCCCGCGGGCGTATTCGCGGAAATCGCTCCCGTCTTTATTTAAAGAAAAAATTTTCGCCCGCCGGTTATCAGCTTCATTGCAGACATTGCAGGATGACCCGATGGAAACGTATAACCGATCGTCCGGACCAAAAATCAAAGTCCTTGTGAAATGCCCCGCGCCGGACGGTAAATCCGCGATTTTTTCCGGCTTAACTTTTTCGCCGGCTAAGAGTTTTCCGGCGTCAACGCGGGAAATTTTATTTTCTTCGGCTAAATATAAAATTTCCGGCCTTTTCGGATCAAAAGCCAGGCCATGAGGGCCGTCTAAGCCGGTTAAAATATCTCTTTGAGAAACTTTTTTTCCGTCCTTGATTTTAATAAAAGTGATTCTTCCCTCTCCGGTCCGGGAAAGAAAAATATTTCCCGCCCGGTCAAATTCAATTACTCTCGCGCCTGATAATTTGTCGGCAAAAATTGAAATAGAAAAACCGTCCGGAAGACTAAGCGGCAGGCCGGTTAAATTGGATGCCGGAGTGGGCGCTGGATTTTTAGCGTTATCAGTATTCTTCGCGGCTTCATTCGCGTCAGGCTGGGCGATGCTCGCGGAATCTCCCGCGGGCGCGTTGTCCGGAATATACCCGGTAAAATCGCTAAGGCGAAAATTTCCTTTTGTGAACGCGAGCCACGCTCCGGCGAAAATGACTAGAAGACCCAAAAAAATCGCGCCTACGAGCTTTATGTTTATATTTTTTTCAATTATCTTTAGCTCCATATATTTAATTATGTTACCAGTCCTAAAGCCTGCCGAGCAGTCTTAATGCTTCCTCAATCTTTTTTAAGGACTTGATGTAAGCCGCCTGCCGGGGGCTTACTCCGTATTCCCGGCTCACTCTTAAGATATCCTCGTAAGCGCTTTGCATGGCTTCTTTTAGCCTGCCGAGCACTTCTTCCTCTTTCCACATTATCCCCGAATGGTTCTGCGCCCATTCATAATAACTGCCGATTACTCCGCCCGAATTAGCGATCACGTCGGGAATTACGGCGATTTTTTTATCCATAAGTATTTTGTCGGCTCCCTTGGTCGTCGGCCCGTTGGCCATTTCAAGAATAACTTTAGCTTTTATTTCACCGGCGTTTTTTTCCGTGATCTGGTTTTCTAACGCCGCCGGAATTAAAATGTCAACCGGAAGTTTTAAGAGTTCTTCGTTGGTCATGAATTTGTATTCCACCTCAAGTTTCCCGAGCTCGGCCGGATAGCAGGACGGCGAAACCAGACGACCCATTTTTTTCTGAGTGGCCATGATTTCGTTTATATTCAGGCCGCCCTCGTCATAAAGCGCTCCATTAACGTCGGAAACGGCAACGATTTTATACCCGGCTTCGTAAAGGAGTTTAGCGATATTGCCGCCGACGTTCCCAAACCCCTGAATAGCGACGGAAATTTCTTTTTTCGGCTTGGCTTTAAATTCCTCTGATCGGTTTAAAAATGCTTCCAAGACGACCATGCCGCCGTAAGAGGTGGAAATCTCCCTTCCTTTACTCCCGCCAATAATTATCGGCTTGCCGGTAAAAGCGGCGAGCGAAGAATACCCCCGGATTTTACTGAATTCGTCATACATCCAGGCCATAATCTGCGCGTTAGTATTGACGTCCGGAGCCGGCACGTCTTTCTCCGGGCCGATGTAAAAATAGACTTCATTAACAAACGCCCGGGAGAGCCGCTCTAATTCGGAAAACGAAAGCTTTCGCGGATCAACTTTTATTCCGCCTTTGGCGCCGCCGTAAGGGATGTCCATGGCCGCGTTTTTTAAAGTCATGAGCATGGCGAGCGCTTTAACTTCATCAAGGTCAACGTCCGGATGAAAGCGGATGCCGCCTTTAAAAGGACCTAAAGCGTCATTATGCTGGACGCGGTAGCCTAAAAAAACTTCAACCTCGCCATTATCTTTTTTCAAAGGCACGCTAAACTCTATAATCCGCTTCGGAGTTAAAAAAATTTCTAGAAGCGCCGGCGGAGCGCTTATGATTTTCGCGGCCTCGCGCAATTCATCTTCAACTGTTTGTAAAAACTGGTTCATATTTTTTTCTCGTAACTCACACTTGGATATTCCGCCAAAATAAGTACGAGTTACAAGCTATGAGATATGAGATATGAGTTATGAGACTTAAAACCCGAGTTTCTCTTTTATCAGGATCATTGTAATCCGTCCGGGATTTACTTCCTTATTTAAAACCATGACCTTATTTATCCCGCTCCCCATGCCGTAAGCCTTTAACGCCCGTTCATTTTCCCGCGGAAAAACATACTCCCGGATTCTTTGCATTCCTTCTTCAAAGTCCTTGACGATTTTTTGCGTTCCGGCCATGAAGATAACTTTGTCAGCGCCGTAAGCGTAAGCCGGAAGCTGGGAGCCGGTGGCCGAAGCGATAATTACTTCGCCGGCTTCGGTTATGGCGTGAACCGAGCCGACGGCGAATTCCTGTGCCGCGCCGAGCCTTAATTTTTGGATTTTCTCGCCTTCCCCGAGTTTCTCCAGCTCTTTTCTCACTGCCCGGTATCTGCCGGATTCAAGAATTTCTTTATCCAGTCCGAGTTCCGCGAGCGTCGTTGAAGTCATGTTCATGATTTCGCTTCCTTCGGGAATAAGTTTTTTAAATTCATCAATCGCCGATTCCCGGTCAGCGGTAATAATTACCTTAAAGCCGTTTTTTTCAAGGCCTAAAGCAGCCGCGGAAACCGCGGTTTCGTCCGCCAGCCGGCCGAATTTTTCGTTGATATTTTGTTCCATATGTTTTATCTATCTGTCACCCTGAGACCCGAATATTCGGGACGAAGCCCGCCCGAACGACGTTCAGTCGGGCGGGCGTTCAGTCGGGCGGGGATCTGCGGATGTGATTAAAATATTAATGTCGCTTTTATAGATACGCTTAATTAAGCGATTCATGTTTAGGAGATTGCTGTGTTCGTAGATCCTTCGGCCTAATCGGCCTCAGGATGACAGAAAGCAAATAAAATCTAACCACAACTATATTGTCATGGTTAGATTAAGATTAAATTAAATCTATTTTTAGGCTGTAAAACAATATTTTTGTCATCTCGACCGGAGCGTAGCGGAGGGAGAGATCTAATTGCTATGAATGCGTTTTCACGAAGATTAGATTTCTCGCCCTCCTTGCGTCGGGCTCGAAATGACAAAAGAGGGGTTTTGGCTGCGTTTTTCTATAGTCTAATTTTATAGCGAAAATTTTTCGTAGTGCAAATATTTAAGGTCGTATCCGGCGCCTTTTAATTCTTTTTTTATTGATTCCATCATCGGCGGCGGCCCGCATAAAAAAATATCGCGATCCCTAAAATCAGGAACCAGACGACTGATTTTTTCCGCGTCAATCCTGCCCTGTTCGCCTTTCCAGTTTTTCTCGGCGCTTAAAATATGGACTAGCTTCATTGACCCCAAGCCGGATATTTTTTCCAGTTCTTCTTTAAAGATAATGTCTTTTTTCGTTCGGTTGTTATATAAAAGCGCTATGTCCCGGCCTTTTTTCAGCATGGCTTCGGCGAGCGTCCGGATGGGAGTAATTCCGACTCCGCCGGCGATTAAGAGGGCTTTTTCTTTTTTAACGGCCTTTTCCGTGAATACGCCGTGCGGGCCGTCAATTAAAACCGGCGTTCCGGGTTTTATGTCTCTTACTTTTGAAGTAAAGTCGCCGGACATTTTAATCGTAATCCGGATATCATAGTTCGCGGCGCGGCCGGAGAGTGAAAAAGGGTGGGCTTCCAGCATATAAGACCAATCCATAAAACGGAAAATCATGAATTGCCCGGGCCAAACTTTAAATTGCTCCATGTTTTTTCCGCTGATACGGATTGAAGTGCTGTTATCAGTTTCGGGGCGAACGTCTTTTACGTAAAAACCATGCCGATAAAAATTAAAAAGCGGCCGGCCAAAACGGAAAAGGAAAAAGTTTAAAAAAGCGAACGCGTAAAGTCCGGCGAAATAAAGGTAAAAAGTTCTTGTCCCAAGATCAGACCCGACCGCGAACTGATGGCCGATGGCCGCGATTACGGCGATGTAGACGAATAAATGGGTAAAAAGCCAGGATTCGTATTTTAACTTTTTCCTTATTATGGCTAAAGAAAAAATCATCGCGCCGGCAAAAATTCCCGCTGATAAGAAAGCGCCGGACATATCTTCCCAGCCGTTAAGAAAAACCAGCATCTGCTCTATGTATGAATTGCCGGTAAGCGATCCATAGCCAAAGCCGAGAAATACCGGATGAAGTAAAATGAACGCGAGCGCGAAAAAACCATTTAAGTGGTGGACGCGGGAGAGTTTATCCAGGCCGAAAACTTTTTCCGCCCAGCCGACCCGGCCGATTAATATGAGCTGAGTAAGAATAAAAAAAGCCGCTAAAAGCCCTGAGAGCCGGCCAAAAGCTATGAGTATTTGTGAAAAGTTATTCCAGGAACCGAATATTGCCGCGTTTTTTCCCCAAAGAAAAAAAATAACCGCCAGGTTTATCAGGCCGAATAATAGCACGGCGGATTTTTTCAGCTTATCCATAAAAATTATTCATTTCCTTTGACTCAGCATTATAAATTAAGATTAATATTTCATTAACATCGTTAGACTGCGTAAAAACGCATCCCCATTTTTTTGTCATTTCGAGCCCGACGCAAGGAGGGCGAGAAATCTAATCTTCATGAAAACGCGTTCATAGCAATTAGATCCCTCGCTTCGCTCGGGATGACAAAATATTCTTCTACAGTCTAATCATACAAAAATCCGACTCCCTGTTCAAACGGCTACATATCGTCTTCCTCCGCTGTCCTCGGAATAAGCCTTATGGCCGGCGCCGAGATAAGGCTGATGATGAATTTGATAAGAATATTGGAGAGAATAATACTTAAAACAGTGCTAAACGGCATAGTTCCCAAAAACGCAATCAGGCAGAATATAACGCTGTCAACGATTAAGGCGATAAAATTAGAGACTAAAGAACCGGTAATATCGTTAAATTTTTTATAGACCGCGCTGAAAACTTCGGTATCAATGAGTTCCGAAACAACCTGGGCGAGTATGCTGGCTAAGGTTATCCGGGCGATTGGCATAAGAATGTTCTCGTAATCATTTTGAAATGTCCAGGCCGGATCGCTCGCCATAATTCCTACCAGCCAGAAAAAGAAAAACGCCAGCAAGCTCAAGAAAGCCGCGAAAATAACGACCGTCCGGGCGCCTTTTTTACCGCAGGTCTTATGGACAAAATCGCGAAGCGTAAAAGTCAGGGGATAAAGGACTGTCCCGCCGTCCATGGCTAGGCCGATAACCGGCAAAAGAGTAATCTTGGTTGACAGCACGTTGGCGATAATTTGCGCCGCCGTATAGGCCGAGGCGCTCATTAAAGCCAGGCTGATTTTTTTATTATTATTCATATTAAGCCATATTAGCGTTTTCACCGGAAAAACACAATATTCGCGCCCTTATTGTCATACCCCCATCTGTCATGCCCCCCTCTTGACAAATAGATTAGTTAACTGATAAACTAGTTTAATATTTCTAAATTTGCGCCTATGCATCCCTTAAAAGAAAAATCCATCGCAAGGCTAATAATTCTCACCGCTACCCGACTGGAGCAATTCGCGAACGCACACGTACTGAATCCGATCGGGCTTAATATGACGACAGCTAAAATTATGGGGTTTTTGTATATCCATGAAAAGATTACCCCTTCTGATATTTTAAAATTCACAGGCGGCACTAAATCCAATATAACCCAACGCCTTAACAACCTTGAAAAAAAAGGGTTTATCAGACGGTTAATTCCTGAAAGCGGGGCAATAGACAAAAGAAAAATCCTTGTCAGCCTCACTAAAAAAGGGAGAAATAAGTTTGATGAAGCGCATAAATTAATCAATAAAGATAGCCTTGACCTTGAAAAAGAATTCAGTCAAAAGGAAAATAATTTGCATTATGAATTTTTAAAAAAAATAAACATATTATTAAACCAGCATGAATATGAACATCCTAAAAAAATCAACAATCATAAAAAATATTTCCGCGGGTTTGCTTCTGCTTGCTGTCCTACTGATAACGAGCGCCTGCGGTAAAAGTGACGCTGAAACCGGCAAAGAACTAAAAGAGCCAATAGCAGTTTCAGCCCGGAGCATAAAAGAAAGTTCCGAATTAAAAGAAAACCTTACCTACTCAGGACTCGTTTCGGCCGTGGAAGAAGCAAAAATTTTCGCCCGGACTTCCGGACACGCCGAAGGAATAAATTTTAACGTCGGCGACAAAGTAACTATGGGCGACACTCTCGCCACGATTGACGACGTTGACGGCAGTTCTTCTTCCGCCGGTTTTAATTCCAGCCAGGTCCGGCAAGCCCAAATCGCGGTTTCGCAGGCTTTGGCTTCGTACCGGATGGCGGAAACCAATTACGAAAATCTGCTGATTACATCCCAAAAAGATTTGGCTCAGGCCGAGATCGCCAGAAACCAGTCTTTAGCCGGAAAAGGCAATACCGCGAGCTCGGCCGGGGAAAATGTTAAAGCCGCCGAACTGGCGCTGGAAACCGCCAAAGCCGCGACCGCCCAGGCGAAATTAACCCTGGAAAACCGCGAAAAAACCGCGAGCCAGGCTGAAACCGACGCGAAAGACAATGCCGAAACAACGACCGACGGAGCCGCGAACACAGCCGCTTCAATTATTTCATCCGCCAACAACATCGCCTCCCTGGATGATCAAAATGTTGTTAGCCTTAACTATAAAAGCAACCTCGGCGCCATTGATCCAGCCGCGCTTTCAGCGGCCAGAAACAATTACGCTATTGCCAAAGCGGCCAGCCAAAAATATTCGGCTGGCGGATTTGGAAATCTTAATGAAAAAGTTGACGCCGCTTATGACCTCGCCCAAAAAACCAAACGCCTCGCCGACAGCGTTAAAATCCTTTTTGATAAAACCATAACATCGGTTGACTTACCGCAAACCGCTCTCGCCGGAGTTTCCCTTTCCGGACTGCAGTCGCAGGCCGCCGGTTTTCAGTCGCAGATTAGCGCCGCGATAGCCCAGGTTAACGGCGCTAAACAGCTTTTAGCCAATACCCCTTTGAATAATACGACTACCTTGGACGCGCTGGAAAAGGCTTATGACCTCGCGAAAAAACAGGAAGCCCAGGCGGCTCAGAATTTAAATAACCTTAAAGCCGGAAATAAAAGCCAGTCTGACGCGGCTGATTTCGGCTACCAGTCGGCGGCTAACCAGTATGAAGCTATAAAAACAAAACTGGATTCGCAGGTTTCGGTCGCTAAAAGCCAGCTTGATATCGCGAGCCTCCAGTACCAAAACGCTTCCACGGCGCTTCAGGGGCTTTATGATATTCACCTGGCCATCGCGCCGATTGACGGCACTGTTACGCAGAAACTGGTTTCCTCAGGCGACGCGGTTTCCGCCGGTCAGCTTCTCGCCGTAGTAAGCCGGCCGGAAGAAGTAAAAATAGTTTTTTTCACCGATCAGGATAACCTCTTTTATTTCCGGCCAGGACAGCCCGCCGAGATAAAGGACAGCGAAGGAAAATCCTATGCCGGCGCAGTAACCGCCGTCACCCCGCAAGCCGACAGCCTGACCCGGCGCTTCCAGATTGAAGTCCGACCCGAGCGGACTGATATCGCGGGCGGCTCCAAAGACAAAAAACAACCTGTACCGGCCGGAACCGAAGGCGCTCGTGTATTCGTCCTCGGGACAGTTATGGATGTAATTATCCCGATCACTAAAACCGCGAAGAATCCCGATACTGCCATCCTTCCGCTTTCGGCGATTGAAGTCGGACAAAGCGGCAATTACGTCTTTACCATTGAAAACGGTATTGCAAAAAAAACCGAAGTGGAAATCGTCAAAGTTGAAGGTGAAAACGCCGAAGTAAAAATTAATCTGCCCAAAGAAACGCTGATCATCACCGATGGCAATAAGCTCATAGCTGACGGCGATCCGGTGGTTGTAAACAACCTACCTTAGATAATAATTACCAATGATTAATAATATTCAATGATCAATTTTCAATGATCAATGAATTTCCAATTATCCAATTTTCAATTCTTTAATTTGTGTTTATTTCCAGAATTGTTTGAAAATTGGGTCATTGTAAAATTGAAAATTTATTGAAAATTGATCATTGGTAATTGATAATTTATTTCAAATATGCCTGATCTCAAACAAGAAGACAACCAGCACAAGTCCTCGGACCACTTATATCTGGAACAGCTTGAATTTCGGCCGGAACTCAGAAAAACTTGGCTGAATTTTTTCGTTACTAACTTCCGGGTGGTTATTTTAATGATCCTGCTTCTGTCCGCCTGGGGAATTTACTCATTTTTAAAACTTCCCCGCGAGTCTAATCCGGAAGTAAAAATCCCCATCGCCGTCGTCGTAACGACCTATCCCGGCGTTTCACCGGCTGATATTGAAGAGCTGGTTACTAAAAAAATTGAAACCGGCGTTTCGGGAATTCCGGGTATTAGCAAACTTTCTTCAAGCTCGTCCAATTCCCTTTCAGCCGTTACGGTTGAGTTTGATGCTAAAGAAGACCTTGAAGACTCTTTGCGAAAACTCCGCGACCAGGTAAACAACCTAAAAAAAGATCTGCCCGAGGACGCGAACGACCCGGTCGTCCAGGAAATATCTTTTGACGACCAGCCGATCATGACTGTCGCTTTAACCGGCCCCTTTGACGGGCTAACCCTCCGGAAATACGCCGATGATATTAAAGATGAGCTGGAAAAAATTCCCGGTGCCCGGGAAGTAAACGTTTCCGGCGGCGACAGCCTTGAATTTGAAGTGGCTTATGATCCGCAAAAATTAACCTTTTACAGCATCTCGCCCGATGACGCTAACCGGATTATCGCCGCGACTAACCTGGCTTTCCCTTCCGGCACCTTTAAAGGCAGTGAATATAACTATCCGGTCCGCACCGACGCCCGGTTTTTTGACGCGAAAAAATTAGGCGACATTCCGATTTTCCATACCGAAGAGGGCGCTATACTCTATTTAAGGGACATCGCGGAAGTCCGGGAAAAATCAATTGAAAAATCAGTACTTTCGCGCTTTTCCATTAAAGCCTCCGAGCCTGATGAAGCGGTTACGATTTCCATTGTTAAAAAAACCGGCGGCTCGGTCCTTAATACCGTTGACGAAGCGAAGAAAATCCTTGACGAGGAAGTCGCAAAGCTCCCGGCAGGAACAAAATACGATACTATAGTTGACATGGCAAAATATATCCGCATGGATTTTGACCAGCTTACCCATGATTTTATCCTTACCCTGATCCTTGTTTTCGGCATCCTGTTTTTAATCGTCGGCCTGAAAGAAGCTTTAGTCGCCGGCCTCGCCATCCCTTTGGTATTTTTTACCAGTTTCGGCGTGATGTTATCGGCCGGGCTGACCCTGAATTTCCTTTCCATATTTTCCCTGCTTTTATCTTTAGGGCTTCTCGTTGACGACGCCATTGTCGTCGTTTCCGCGACCAAACAATATTTAAGAACCGGAAAATTCACGCCCGAAGAGGCGGTGCTCCTGGTTTTAAACGATTTTAAAGTCGTGCTCACGACGACCACCCTGACGACCGTCTGGGCGTTTTTGCCGTTAATTTCCTCTTCCGGCATCATCGGCGAATTTATTAAATCCATTCCGATTACCGTTTCAGTTACCCTTATCGCTTCCCTCTTTATCGCCCTGATGATTAACCACCCCTTAGCCGCGGTTCTTGAACGGGTCCGCCTGACAAAAAACCTTTTATTCTTCTATATCGCCCTGCTCTTAGGCGTCTCCGGAATTTTAGTTCTGCAGGGAAAAGTTATTTACTATGTCCTCGCGGTTTTGCCGGCCATAACCGCCCTCTTTATTTTCCGCTGGTACCGGAAAGAGGGTAAAGAGAAGCTCGCGAAAAATGAAGCGCTTTCAGCGGCCGAATGGAAAGATGATAATCTTATAAAAGAAAAATTAAGAAACGCCGGCGATCACGCGAAAAAATCGCTTTGGAACCGGCTCCAACACGGCATTATTAACTTTAACGCCATCCTGCCGGTCTATGAAAAATATTTAAGAATGGCTCTTTCTTCGCGGAAAAGAAGGTTAGGGGTCATCGGTTTTACTTTTTTCATGTTCATAATCGCGATTCTCCTCCCGATTACCGGCGTAGTTCCGATGGAATTTTTCCCGGTTTCGGATCAGGAATTTATCTACATAAATTTCCGCGCCCCGACCGGGTTGGCTTTAGAAAAAACTAACGCGATTGTCGGCTCGGTTGAGGAAAAACTCCTTGCTTATCCCGACATCGCCAATTTTTCCACAATAGTCGGCCAGCAAGGCGCCGGAGGGGATTTTGCTATCGGGCTTTCCAGTTCCTCCCATCTCGCCTCCATTACCGTCACCCTCTCGGACCCAGATGACAGGGAGATCGCCTCCTATGAAATCGCCGATAAAATGCGCGAAGAATTTGAACCTATAAAAGAAGCGGAAATTACCGTTTCAACCCCTTCGGGCGGTCCGCCGGCCGGTTCGGCTTTTGAGGCCCGGATCATAGGCGATGATTTAGAAACCCTTGACCGCATTGCTAATGATTTAAAACCCGCGCTCGCCGCTATTCCCGGCGTGATTAACGCCGATGTATCTTTAAAGGATTCTCCGGCTGAATACACCTTTACCCTTGATCCGGCCCGGCTGGAATTATATAACTTAAACGCGTCCTATGTCGGCTCAATTTTGCGGATGGCTATTTCCGGAAACGAGGTTACCAAAGTAATCCGGGATGGAAAAGAAATTAAAATCATGGCTCGCTACGATAAAAGCCGCCTGCCAAACCTTGAAGCCGTGCAAAATATTCAGCTACTGAATCTGAGGAAACAGCCGGTCTTCTTAAAAGACGTGGCGAAAATTGAATTAAAGCCTTCGGTGGATACGATTTCCCGGATTGACCAAAAACGCGTCGTGCTTTTATCAGCCGGCGCCGCCGGAAAAACCCGGCCGGCCGCGATCCTTTCCGAATTCCAGGCTAAAGCCGAAGAATATAAAATGCCGGCCGGCTATTCAATCGTTTACGGCGGCGAAAACGAGGAAAATACCGAATCCGTCCTCTCCATAATTCGGGCCATGGCCATCGCCGGACTCTTAATTATTTCCACCATGATTATCCAGTTCAATTCCTTTAAAAAATCCATAATCGTCCTAATCGCCATTCCGCTCGCTTTAATTGGCGTGTTTTTCGGCCTGGCGATTATGAGAATCAATTTAAGCTTTCCGGGACTTATCGGCATCCTGGCTTTATTCGGCATTGTCGTAAAAAACGCGATAATCCTCATAGACAAAATCAACCTGAACTTAAAAAGTAATATTCCTTTTAACGACGCCGTGATTGACGCCGGAAAATCGCGGATGGAAGCGATCTTTATTACTTCCATCTGCACCATTTTCGGCATCATCCCGATCACCCTTTCCAATGAGATGTGGATGGCGCTCGGTTCGGCGATTATTTTCGGGCTCATGCTTTCCTCGTTCATGACCCTTTTCATGGTTCCGGTTCTCTTCGTTACTTTTGTTAAAGATCCGAATAAATAATTTTTAGCCAAAAAGAATGCCCGGATACCAACTGGTTCCGGGCTCACCACCTCCTTATCTCTTGATTAAGATTGTTTGCTTGGCCGTAATTATCACACCGCGGCCGCCTTCGCATTGAAGAATGCACAACCCTTCCGGGTCGCACGCTCTTGCAACCAGGCTTATTAATGATATATTCACAACAAGCCCTTGAAAGTAGCCTCGGATGTCCTCCCTAAATATTACAACATATCTTCCAATAAGATCACTGAGGGAGGACAAATAGCGAAAATCAGCCGTTCGGAGTTCTTCATAAGGTATGGGGCCATTTTGGCTCAGAGCCACACACTTATTACTCCACTCCACTCCACTACTTCATTCATTGGATATTTTTCATAATCCCTAAAAAGATCTTTCAAAATTTAACCTCCTTGTGCATGATAGCTAATCTACAAAAAAAAGAGCCTCACTCTTATTCACTTCCCCTATTTAACTGCAGTTTAGTTGATTATAATAAAAAATTCAAGAGCTCAAAAACATCAATCGCCGGTTCTTCATAAGGATGCTCGCGTTTTATCGCGGCAATAACTTTTTTCACATTATCGCGTTCGCAAATAAATTCAATTTTTAGTTCTTCCACTCTTTCCAGCCGACCAATTTCTCCAATAGTCGCACGGTTTTAATAATTAATAGTGCCCCGTAAAAGCACAGGGTGGAATGTCGTTATCAGCAAAGCAAGCTGTTGATAACTTTACCTAATTATTATACCGAACAAATAACGAACAGTAAACATAGTAATCAATTTAGCTATAATTAGCCATGATTAAATCATTTTAACAATTTGACTTTCGCTTTTTGTTCGTATATAATTAATATAGCTGTGGATAACTATCATTAATTTCCAAGCACCAAATTCCAAATCCCAAATTTTTGGAAATTGGAATTTGTGATTTGGAATTTTAAATTTATGTCAATAAATTTGACAAAGCGCCAAAGGCAAATCCTGGATTTTATCAATGACTTTACGAAAAAACGCGGCTTCGCGCCGAGCTACCGGGAAATTGGCGAGTATTTTGAGCTCCGCTCACCAGCCACCATCCACGACCATGTCCAGTCTTTAAAGAAAAAATGTTTTTTAAAAACTTCTTACAACGAAGCCCGTTCCATTGAGCTCGTAGAAGCCGCCGATTTTGACATTAATAAAAACATTGAACTGCCCTTAGTCGGCTATATCGCCGCCGGCGAACCGATTGAAGCGATTGAACAGACCGAAACAATAGCCATCCCGGCTCAATTCAAGGTTGACCGTTTTAACAGTTACGTCTTAAAAGTAAAAGGCGAGTCCATGATTGACGAGGGAATTATGGACGGCGATTATGTTATTGTTGAACGGAACCCTTCCCCGAAAAACGGCGACGTAGTCGTAGCGCTCTTAAATAACGCCTACGCCACGTTAAAAAAATTCTACCGCGAAGCCGATAGAATTAGATTACAGCCGGCCAATCCGGCCTTGAAACCGATTTATGTCCGCGACCCGCTGATCCAGGGAATTGTTAAAGGCGTAATCAGAAGATTCGCTTAAAAAAGCTGAAATAAAAAAATCCGCCTTTAAGCGGGATTTACAAAATATAGCCTCTCTGGTTTTATAAATATTTCATTAATTTCGGCAACATAATCTTTAGCCAGACGGAAAATTTTTCGGGATTATTTTTTACTTCTTTTTTTAATTCATCCAGCTTTATCCACTGCCAGTCTTCGGCTTCTTCCTGGTTTATGACCGGCTTACCGTCGTATCTTCCAATAAGGACATGGTCGTGCTCGTTTTCTATAAGGCCGCGTTCCAACTTAGCCCGGTAATTAAAAGAAAAACATTCTTTTAATTTGCAGGAAAAACCCATCTCTTCCCGGAGCCTGCGTTCCCCCGCCGCGACAACGCTCTCGCCCGGCCGCGGGTGAGAACAGCAGGTATTAGACCAGGTTCCGCCGGAATGGTGCTTTTTTCGGGAACGTTTCTGCAGGAGTAGTTCGCCTTTTCGGTTAAATACCAGAGCGGAAAAAGCCCGGTGCCTAAGGCCTTTTTCATGGGCTTTTATTTTTTCCTCGCTTCCCTTTTCCCGGTTCTTAGCGTCCAAGAGGACGAGCCTTTCGGGATAAGGCGCGGTTTTAGCAAGATCTTCAAGGAATATTCTCCTGACGCGGTTAAAATTATCGGTTTTCTTTAGGTCGTAATAAAAATAATGCATTCTCTCGGCTGATTTTATTAGGTGCAAGCCGTATTCAAGGGCTTTTAATTCGCTCTTATCATACGAAATTTTGCCATACCCCCTAAAAAACGCCTGGCGCGCGACTTCCTGCTTCTTCGCGTCCTGCCAGGATTTAAGGTGCCGCCACCACCAGGAGAGCTCAATAAAATCCCAAAGCCAGATTCCGGACCAGGCATTATCCCAATCAATAAGCAAGAGCCCCTTGCCTTTGGTCCAGATGGTATTCTTCCCGGTCGCATCGCCGTGGACGAGGACTGGAGTAAAATCCTTGGCAAAAGGCTCAAAAGCCTGCCTGACCTTTAGGCTCATTTTTTTTGAAATTCCGGGTTTAAGCAACCCGTTGCTAACCATCCGTTTTAAAAAACGGTCCGCGCGTTTTAGTTTATAGCCGATAAAATCCGGCGACTTCCCTTTACCTTTATTTAAGGGTCCAAAATTTTTTACCTTGATTTCATGGATCTTTCGCAATATTTTTCCTTTTTCAAAATAGGATTTTTCATAACTCAAAAGGCCTTTTTTAGCCGCTTCGGCGCCGTCAATCCCTTTGGCGTATTCGGCGACCATAAACCCGTGGGGAAAATATTTTTTATCCCGGGTAAAATAGAGGAGCCTGGCATGCGAAATTCCGCGCTGGCTAAGCTCTTTTTCAATCCATTCCAGCTTGCCGTTTTCCGGCCAGTTTTCAAAGTTAAAAACCCGGACAATATAATTGCCGGTGGAAATTCTTATTTTATAAACGTGGTTGATGGATCCATTTTTGGTCTCTTCTATGCCTAAAATTTTTACTTTCAGGGCTTCTTCAACCGCGGAGATTATATTTCTTTTAAGTTTTTTCAGGCCGCCTTTTGGATTTTTCATGCTGACTTGATTTTTAACGCTTTTTTAGGCATCTTTAATAATTATCCCATACCCGGGATATTAAGTCTATCTCAGCATCCGCTACTATGATTTGTTACTTAATGATTCTGGAACCCGCGATCAATCCGGCTTTTACGATTATGTCCGCCGGAATAGTTTCATGCGACTCTCCGTTGACTTCCACCGTCCGGCATTCCTCATCGCCGCAAACATCACAGCATTGGCTGTGTCCTGTTTTAGCTTCAATCAAGTCTTCCAAAGCAACGCCATTAAAAAGAATGGTGTTTGATTTAACGGGGTCTTTTTTAAATTCTTCCAAGGTCAATTCAATTTTTCGCAATTCTACTTTTATTCCCAAAGGGCTGAGCGCTTTCTCAAGCTGATTCGCGGCTTTGTCTAATTCACTCTCGGTTGATCCGCATCTCGGACAAGTGCTTCCGTCCGATACCAGCCTTTGCCAGTCTATTGTTAAAATTTTTTTATTCTCATTTTTCGGTTCACAGTCGCTCTGACAATCGCATTGGTTTTTATTGCTCATACATAACTGCTATAAATTAATAAGATATTTGACCAGATACTGCAAATAATAAATTCCGGAAATCATAAACACTGAAGCTATCCCATATCTCATTATTTTTTCAATTTTTTGCAGGGCATTAAACATTTTTCCAACCTTACCCACGCTAAAAGCCAATATAATTGAAAAAATAATAACCGGCAATCCGGTTCCCAGCGCAAATAGAGGCGGGAGCAATAAACTTTCGGATGATCCTAAAACCAAAGGAATAAATATGCCAAAAAATAAAACTCCGCTATAAGGGCAAAAAGCCAGCGCGAATAACACGCCGAGTAGCATTGACCCGATATAGCCCTTTCGTGAAAGCCAGTCTTTCATTTTTTCAAAACTCTTACTCTTAACGTCCAAATTAATTTTAATAACATCAAACATAACCAGTCCGATCACGATTAAGACCGGCCCCAACGCTTTATCACCCCAGCCCTGAAAAATAGTGGAGATGGAAAAAGAAGAGATGCCGAAATAAATCAAAGTCGCCAGCAATGTATAACTTATGCCCCGCCCTAATGTGTAAAATAAGCCGTTAAGCAGAGTATTTTTTATTGTTTTAATTTCTTTGGAAATATAGGCGATGGCGGTTATGTTGGTTGCGAGCGGACAAGGGCTAATGGACGTTAACAGCCCCAACAAAAAAGCGGTAACCAGAGGAATGTTATAGTTATCAATTAATGCATTTATAAAATTCATGTTTCTAAATTCCCAGATAAGAATTTATTTTATTTTCCAGGTAACTCTTAAACTGAGTCTCATTGTTCAATAATCGCCAAACATTCGCGTCCTGTTCAATATTATCCTGTCCGTCCTTTATCCGATTTATAAATAGAGATGATCCGGATGCCCGAAATTTTCGCGCGACATCCTTATTTTCCGGCAAGTCAATATTAATTTCGCGATAATCAATTCTTCCGCTCTTCAGTAATTCGCCGTATGTATTGTTCATTGTTTCGCTCACGTACTGGCCGATGGTCTTGCAGGAAACGCAGCGGGCGGTCGCGTGAAAATAATAAACTTCCAATTTGTCCGCTACTTCTGCGGCAATATTTCCCTTAGCGGATGCTTCTTTGAATTCGGCTGGTTTTTCGGTGGTTATGTTTCCGTCTTTGTCAAAGTAATAGGTTTTATTTTCACTCCCACAACCGGTTAAGATTAAACCCGTTGAAAAAAGCAAAAAACTGATAACCGCGATTTTTTTCATAATTGATTGTTATTAAAACGTAAAAATATTAAAGAAATAGCCAATAATCATAATTCCTACCGTCGTTACGGTAATAAAAACGGATAACAATTTCCAATCCATGGCTTTTTTCAGGATTAACAGCCCGGGTACGGACAAAGTAACGGTGGCAGTCATAAAAGCCAGAGCTGTTCCGAGCGCAACTCCCTTGCCGGTCATAGCTTCAACAATCGGAATAACGCTCACGGAATTGGCATAAAGCGGCGCTCCAAGGATAGTAGCTAAAGGCACCGTCCACCAATTTCCATTAGCTAAATATGTTTCAACAAAAGTTCTCGGCACAAAACCATGTATCAAGGCGCCTAACCCTACCCCTAACAGCACATAAGGAAAAATGCTTTTTGAAATACGCAAGCCGTCGCTCCACCAAATCGCCAGCCTTTTTTTTAACGGGACTGTTTGTCCGCCGTTCTCGGCGATTGCGTCTTTCCGCGTTTTAAATTTAAGAAACGCCGGATTGACATTTTTTTCCATATTAAGCCGCTCTATAATCATTCCGGCCAGGGCGCTGATAATAATTCCTAAAACATTGTAAGCGATAGTCATTTTTATTCCGAAGATTGACGGGAATATAAACAAAGACGCTTCATTGACTAAGGGCGAGGCGATTAAAAAAGCAAAGGTTACGCCCAAAGGAATGCCGGCGCCGACAAAACCGACGAACAGAGGAATAGATGAACAGGAACAAAACGGTGTGATCACGCCGAGCATTCCGGCTAAAACATAATCAAAGCCATACCACTTGCGGCCGCTTAAGATATCACGCACTTTTTCCACCGGAAAATAATAGCGGGTAATGGCCATGACGTAATTTATGAGTACCAAGAGCAACCCAATCTTTATTGAATCGTAAATAAAAAAATTAATGGCATCTCCCCAGTATTTATCAGTAATGCCCAGCCAATTATATGTGGCCGAGTCGGCAAAAATTTGAATTGGTTTAAAAATATCCATATTAGCAATTATCGCATGAGCAACATCCGCCGCCAGGTTTGCTGTCGCTTTTCAAATTTTTTTCTAAAGCCTTTTTTATTTCCGCTTCACCATTCCCGCCGCCGGTTAATACCGGCTTGCCGTTTATCGCCAATACCGGGCTGGTCATAACGCCCATCTCAATCATTTTCGTAACATCGGTGATGTATTCTACCGTTACGCTGATTTTTAACTCTTCCGCGGCTTTTTTAGTAGCTTCATAAAGCTTCTTGCAGGTCGCGCAACCAGAACCAAAGACCTGAATGCTTTTAATTTGTTTAGACATAATTTTTTAAGAAATTAATTAATAATGATTCGTATTTTTTGAACGCGGTTTTGCATATTGAGTAATACACTCTTTTTCCCTCTTGGCGATTTTCCACCAGCTTTAAATCTTTTAACGCCTTTAGATGGGCGGAAATAAGATTCTGCGGCAAACCCAGGTTTTCCACAATCTCGCAAACGCAATGTTCGCCATCTTTTAAAAGGCAAAGGATTTTTAAGCGGTTGTCTTCCCCGATAATACGCAAAAATTTCGCCAGATTGGCGAACTCTTTGGTAAGCTCTTTGTTTGAACAGCAAAGCGGCTTCATGGGTTAATATCATTATATATTGATATGATAGCACTTAGCGATTTTTTGGTCAAATAAAAATAAAGCCTTTCAGCTCATTCTTAGTTTTTGCTCGCGTACGCGGATAGCTTCTGAATTTTTTACTTTAAAATTAATTGTTTTACTGTGTTTAACTTTTCTTTAGAAGCATGACCACCAGCCCAGACATCTTAGCTTTTTCTTTGGGATTGCTTTCGGCAATAAGAAGAGTAAGGGCGGTTAAAGCAGCCGGGGTTAAGCGGGCATAGTTTAAGATGCCACTTTGTTTCAAGAACCAGACAAATGAAAACGCGCCGGAGCGCTTATTGCCGTCGACGAATGGATGATTTTTTACCATGAAATATAAAAGATGAGCCGCTTTTTCTTCAAGACCCGGATATAAATCTTTTCCGCCGAAAGACTGCATAACATTGCCTAAAATGGCCTCAATTGATCCGGCGCTTCTTTCCTGGGCGAATATTTCCGTGGCCTCTGATTTTTTCAAGAGCTCTAATTTGAATTGGTTTATGGCGGCAGTCAAATTATTAGCCGTTAACGTGATTCTCTTTTTGGTAGTTTTGCCTTTTTTAAACTCCCCCTTGTCATAAGCGTTGAGAGAAAGCCAAGTATCGGCAAAAATTTTTATTAGTTCCAGAATGTTTTCAGTATCCGGCTTAATATTGGCCGGTAAAAGAGATTTTACTTTTTCTACCGCTGAAAGGAATTCGTCGTAGTTTTTTTTGACTCTTGAAGGATTTATGGTGTAGCCCTTGGTTATATGCTCGCGCAAAACTTTTGTCGCCCATTGGCGAAATTCAATTGCGCGGGAAGAATTGGCGCGATATCCCACCGCCAAGATCATGTCAAGAGAATAAAATGACACGGGTTTGTCGGAATTTGCAATGTGCATTTTTTGCACATTGCTTTTTTGATCAACCTCGTTCGTTTTCAAAATATTTTTGAAATGCTTAGTAACTACGGACCTGTCTATATTGAATAGGTTCGCTATCTGGGCTTGTGTCGCCCAAATTGTTTTTTTATTAAAATCCCCGCGAAGTTCTATTGATCCTCTTGGAGATTGATAAATGATAACTTCTTTTTTTTGCTTTTTCATGATAATATTTTATCATTTTTGTCCGCGTTTGCAAAATACTGCCGTCAATCATTATTCTATTCAAAATACAAGACAAAAAGAGGCTCTCGCCTCTCTTTGTTCACGCTGGCTCGCATACACGGATAGCTTCCGAATTTTTTTAGATTAAACTCCGGCATCAATATTTTCAGCCCTGTTTTGCTATCGGGCGTAATCGGTAATTATCCGATAGCTTTTTACCAGCCATACGCCATCATCCGATTCCCAGTAGCGGTTAAGGCGGATTTCGGCCTTATACCGCTCATTATCCAATAAAACTACGGCATTGGTTATCCTGTCTGAGTTGCTTCTTTCGGTTGATTCAAGAGTTAAACTGTTTGATCCGTGATTTAAAGATGTCAGATCGCCTTTTTCCAGTTCGTTTTTAACGACCGCCACTGGGTCTTTTCTCCAAGCCTCAATACCTTCGTCGGCCAGAGTCTGGTAAAGCTTCAGGAATTTTCTATCTACGCCTTTGTTTACGTAAACCGTGCCGTCGCTACTATGGAACTGCGCGATTTCCTTTCTTCTCTGCTCTTCAATTTTGTAGCCTAATTGGGTCGCGCTGATCGGAAGCAAAACCAGCATGAAAAATGATAAAAGGCATAAGACAGTATTTTTAAAACCGATTTTGCCGACCGCTTTGTCATGACGATAATAAATCCAGATAAATACCGATAAAACGAGAAATGTTCCGAGAAACGGCAAAAACGGGAATAGGAAGAAGCGAAGATAATCATCTTTAAAAAAATTAACCATCATTCCGCCGTAATTATCGGTAAAAATATTTCCGGACGCGCTTCTTCCGACCCAAAATATGGCCGGCACCGTAAACATGACATAAATCAAAAAAGAAGAAAGAACCAGGAGCGGAGCTAAAAGGGCGGAAAAATACCGGCTGATAAATAGTAAAGCTTTTTTCATTTTACTTATTTTTATGAACCTGTCTTTATTCTATCAGTTTCCGGATAATAATTAAAGACTGGCGCGAAAAAATACTGTTACGAAAAACAGGCTCTTTTGAGCCTGCTCATGCGCGTTTGCTTTCTTAATCCCTAAAATGTTTCAGCGAAGTAAAATACCCCGAATATTTACAAAATGAAGTTAACTTTTTCATCGACGAGCCGGGATTATCAAAAGAGCAAGATCGGCCAGCTGGTTAAAGTCGCGGATTAAACAACAATCTCTTCCCCGTCATCCGCTTCAACTATCGGGAATTTGAATATTTCTCTGTATTTCCCCGCCTCAAAAGTATGAATCGGAATTATAGCTTTGGGATTAAGGGCATCGGCCATTTCTTCCAAGGATTTAATATCAGCGTGGCCGCTGGTATGAATTTTATGCAAAGCAAACTTTCGTTTCGTTAAATAGCTGATAAATTTTTTGGTGTTTGATTTTTCCATGTATCCGTCCCACATGGAATAAATTAAATTACCGCCATCCATATTTTTAATGTAGTCCAGGTCTTTTTGCATTGAAGGGCGGACAATCATCACGATTTTATCGGGCTGGATATCCATTTCTTCCTTGGTGATTTTAAATTCTTTGAATTGATAAAGTATTTTTTCTTTTCCCTTTCCGGTTAATCTCTTGCAGGTGTAATAAGGAAATATCACCCGTAAATTTTTAAAATCAGCCGACGGATAAGGGATTTTAGCAAATTCGGAAAGTTCTCTTAAAATCTCCGCCACATAAACATCAGCTACTAAAATTTTATCCGTTTTCAAACAGGCCCGGTAAATTGAGACCAGCCGGTCAATATTCTGGCCGGAAGTGTAAACTAAATTTATTTTATTCGGCTGGCGGAATAAAGCGACAAAATCATCCTCAAGCTCTGTTTCCGTTTTGCATAGCTTATCTTCTCTTCCGATTGACGTGCCTTCCAATAGTAAATAATCTACATCCCGCGGTGCGTGATGAATAAACCATTGAAAAACTTTCGCCTTTCTCCCGTGGCCTCTGAAATCGCCGGAATAAAAAATTCTTTTTTCGCCGGCTTCAATTAAAAATGAGTAAGCGTCAAACGCCGAATGGTCGGCCCAATACGGCGTAATTGAAATATCGCCGATTTGGAAAGTTTTTTCCTTCTCAAAATAAATCGGATGGGCGATATGGATTGACTGGGGCGTAAATAAGCTGTTAAGTTCAATAATCTTCCCGGTCGCCCGGCCAAGATAACATTGTAGTTTTGGGTTTAAAAAATCAAATAACCCGTAATGATCTAAATGGGCGTGCGATAATACAATGCCGTCAATAATATCGTTATCATCCTTATAAATTCCTTTAACATCAAGCAGTATATTCTTTTCAATTAGCTCTTTCCCGGTTAACGCCTTGTAGTTATTAATATTAAATTCGCTTCCGTTATTTTCAACCAACGGCAGGCCGTAATCCAAAAGTATCCTGGTTTTTTCAGTCCAAACCTCAACGCAGGAACCGCCGATTTCTTTTGCGCCGCGATGTATTTTAAATTTCATTAGATTTTTATTTCTTTAAGTTTAAACTTAAAGCCATTTTTAAATACAATCATTTTGCACTTATCATTAAATGGTCTTGTCTTTAGGCTGGATTTTATATCCTCGTCCGGGTTTGTTATCAAAAAGAAACCAATCTTTTCAATTCCTGTCCTTACCAAATCATTATTGATTTTATCAATAAATGCTTTGATATTTGGATATTGAGCCATTCCTACAAGCTGCTTCCCAGAGGTTGAATTTACAAATGTCAGGACGGCCGGGTTTATCGTTGCGCCTGAATCAATTTTAAAATCGGCGAAAAAAACCTCTTTGGCGGAGTAAACTAACTTACTATAAACATAGGCCTCAAGGATTGCTTTGAGAATTGATTCGGATGAGCCAATTTTTTTAGCCTCAATAACAAATAATCTATCGTCTTTATATGACAATAAATCTATGTCGCCGTGCTTAGATTCGCTTTTATCTTTGAATGGCACTTCATAATCCAATACTTTGCCCAAAAGCGGCAACTCTTTGAGATTGAATAACGCCCGGCAGAATCTCTTTTCGACATGCTGCGATATATCCGTTGAAAGTTGGCATTGCCCTTGATGAGTATTGAGGTAAAAATTATTTTTTCTTAAACCAGCGTAACTGATTTCTATTTCTCCAAATTTATCTAAGAGCAGTTTGGCTATTTCTTCCGAGTATCCTTTCCTGGATAGGCTTGGCCAGTTATATATAGAGAACCAATCTTTCTTTAATTTGAACCATTCCTCAAACAACGGTTCACTACTTTTATCTGACATAAATAGAAAGAATTATTTTATACCCTAAATTTAACATAAAATTACCGATTATTCAATCGGTTGTCAGGAACTAATCACACAACAAAACGACCGTCCTCAGGGCAAGAGTCGGTCGTTTAGAACTTTTTTTTGCTCGGGGGCTTGGATTCGAACCAAGATAACCAGGTTCAGAGCCTGAGGTCCTGCCGTTAGACGACCCCCGAATTATGTAATTTTAAATTGGCTATACAATATTTTTAACTGTTGCTTTAAAAAACGCTTTCCTTCGGTAGTTTTTAAATATTTTTCTCTTCTAATTGCATCTTCATCCAAAAAATAGGCTTCATAGTGGATTAGCGATACCGGTAATCTTCTTGATGTAAAGTTAACTGACCCATTTTTGTGCTCATAGATGCGTCTTTTAAGATTCTTTGTTCTGCCTGTATATATTTGCTGGTTACCAAGTAGTAATAAATATACGTAATGCATATTTTTGGATTCGCCCCGGCATCCGCCGGGGCGCCACGTCGGATGACGTGGCGAACCAAGATAACCAGGTTCAGAGCCTGAGGTCCTGCCGTTAGACGACCCCCGAATTATATTACCATTCTTCTTGCTTTTAATAACTTGTCATTGTCCTGCCGTTAGACCTGCCCGCAATGCTGCGCTATGCTTGCATAGCGTTGCAGGCGGGCGACCCCCAAATATGTTAATTATTTTTCTTTATACTCTTTAATCCTTTTCTTTATCTCCGGCATTGCCGCTTCGGCCGCGGTCTCGCCCGCCCGGATAAACTTCTCAATGTCATCAAAACGAAACGCGTTAACCGTGTCGGAAATTTTCGGCCTGATGATGATGGCTCCATTCTCCGTCCGGCCGTAGCAATACATCGCCCCCTGATTGCGGATTATTTCGTAAGACAGGAGCAGGGTCGTTATAAGGGAGGGGTTTTCAATCTTGTCCGCGCTTCTTTTTATAAGGTCAACGCCGATAACAATATCGGCGCCCATTTTTTCGGCTTTTTCCGTCGGAGTCGGATTGATAATTCCGCCGTCAACCAGGTAGGAATCGCCGTATTTTACCGGCGGAAAAATCCCCGGCACGCTGATAGAAGCCTGAATCGCTTTAGCAATACCGCCTGATTTAATAATCACTTCTTTTCCGTTTCCGAGGTCAGCCGCCAGTATCTCAAAAGGAATTTTCGCGTCTTTGAATTCGGCGTCACCAAATAATTTTTCAATATACTTATGGACTTTTTTCCCGCGGAGAATTGAGCGCCGGAAAGTGGAAAGGTCAACTAACTGCCTTATGGCCTTTCTTTTATTAAAACTCAAAGCCTCCCGCTCCAGTTCATTAAGATCCCGGCCAAGGGCAAAATAAGCGCCGATAAGCGAACCGATGCTAACGCCGACCAGCATGTCAATTTTAATTCCTTCTCGGACAAGAACTTTTAAAACCCCTAAATGAGCCAGTCCCCGCGCGCCTCCGCAACCGAGCGCGATTCCGATCTTTGGTTTTTTTTCAGTCATAGTCATCCTACTATCCGGCCCCCGAAGGTTTTTAAAAGGCTGGACATTATATCCCCGCCCTCAGGGCTAACGAGCGTCGCCGACGGTTTTTCGGCTTTATCTTCTTTTGGCCGGCTCGCGCCATCATCCTTTATAGGCTCCGCGCCGGACTGGATCGCGGCGTCCGGATCGCCCTGGCTGATTTCCAGGGCGGCGTCAATCACAGTGCCTACTTTTAAGGGTATATTATATACCTCTTTTAAAGTTTTTTCAACTATAGCCTTAATGCTCGGATTGTCAATCCGGTCTTTATGAAATTTATACTTAAAAGCGAGGCAGATTGATCCGTCCCGGCTTTCACGCGGCTGACAAACCCGGAGAATAAAGGAAAGCGAGTGGTTATGCTTTTTTATCCTCGCGAGCACCTCATTCCATTTTGAAAATATTTCTTCCGCGCTCAGGCTGGCGCCAACATTTTCAACCCTTTCTTTCATTTCCGATGATTTTTCGCCGGCCGCGGGATTTTCTTTTGCCGTATCAGCCAATATCCTATTCTCCGCGTTGCCCGCCCCCTTTGAAACGACTTTATTAATGCCGCCCGAAGCCGGGACATATCCGCCCTTATTCGCTCCCCATCCTCCTGCTTCTTGCCGGGCGCCGGACGCGCCGCTTCCGTGGCAGATCCTGACTATAGCGAGTTCTAACGGAAGCTGGGTAATAAAGGAATTCCTGGTTTCATTTCTGGCCCTTACAAGCTCTTCAATCATGCCGGCGATCCGTTCGGTGTCCAGGCCGCCCGCCGCTTCTTTAAGCTCAATTTCCAGCCGGTCGCCTAATTCCCGGCCAAAATTCTCGGCCAGCCCGGGATTAACTTTCCCGAGTAATGATTTCCTTAATATTTCAACCGTATTGCCGCTAAAATTTTTAAGATCAACACCCTCGTCAACCAGCTTGTTAACGAGCCGAATGGCGCCGCCCGCGTCTTTTTTTGAGAGAAAACTTATCAGGTTTATGGTTTCTCCGAGGTCGCTTCTCGGTATAATCAGGCTGGCCTCTTCATCGGTAATTTCTTTAATATCCTTGCCGTTTTTGCCTGAAGGTTGGCCGGCAATAGCAACGAGCTGTCCAAAAAGACTCTCAGCGTCGCGCATATGCCCTTCGGAACGGCGGGCGATTTCCTCAAGAATCCCCGTGGAAATTTTTATATCTTCTTTCCCGGCGATGGATTGGAGCTTTTTTACGATTTCCTTGACACCGATTTTTTTAAAGTCAAAACGCTGACAGCGGGAAATAATCGTGGCCGGAACTTTATGGATTTCGGTAGTGCAAAAAATAAACATAACAAACCCGGCCGGTTCTTCAATAGTCTTTAAAAGCGCGTTAAAGGCCGAAGCTGAAAGCATGTGCACTTCGTCAATTATAAAAACTTTATACTTTAGCCGGGACGGCGTTACCCTGGCCGACTGGATCACGTTCTCCCGGACGTTATCAACGCCGGTGTGGCTGGCCGCATCAATTTCAATTATGTCCAGGCTCCGGCCTTCTTTAATTTCCAGGCAGGCCGGACAGCTGTCGCAAGGCTCGTATTTTCCTTTAGCGAGCGTCTCACAGTTTATGGCTTTGGCAAAAACCCGGGCTAAGGTGGTCTTGCCAATTCCCCGCGGGCCGCAAAAAAGATAAGCGTGGGCGATTTTTCCCGCCGCGATTTCCTGCTGGAGCGTGAGCTTGACGTGATTTTGGTTAACGACCTCGGCAAAAGTCTGAGGCCGGTGTTTCCTGTATAATGTAGCCATGAGTATTAATTATCAATGATCAATTACCAATGACCAATGAATTTTCAATTAATCAATTTTCATTCCGAGAAATTAAAATTGAAAATTTTTTCATTGAGTCATTAAAAATTCATTAAAAATTGATCATTGATAATTGGTAATTGGTCTTTTGTTTTAATTTTTTTTAACGATATTCTCAACCGCCGCCCAGGCGCTCTCCCCGAATTTAGGGACAAGAATTATAGTTTCATCCCCGGGATCGCCGCGGTAATATGTCACGCTCGCCGAAAGAATCCGCCAGTGCCTGTCGTCCAGCCGGACATAATAGAGTCCGGTTAAATCCCTTTCCAGCCGCCCGATAATTCTTTCTCGTTCAACCGGCCCGATCTGCTTATAAAGGAAAGCTCCGCCCGGCGCTATCGTTAGTTTCATCATGTCGCCTTCAACTAGCTTTGATTTTGAAGCGTAGTTGGCCGGAACGCTGTATGACTTGCCGTCCGGACCGATCATCCTTTCGCCATCAAAGACGCCTTCAATTATCTTTTCACCCTGAACCTCCCGGACGCCGCGATCAGCGCTCATATTTTCGTCCGCCAGCTGGCCGATGCCGATCCGCGCTTCATCTTCGCCGGAAATAAGCGGCGAAACTAGCCGGTTAAGTTCGTCGGCGTTTTCTTTAACGTTAGAAATTAGTTTTTTTATGAGAAGAAGTTTGGTTTTGGAAAGCGTTACGGATTCTTCCTTGCCGTTAGCCGCCGGCTGGGCGGCCGCGGAATTTTCTTTCTGCTCCGGTTTTTCCTTAACAGCTTCGGCCGAAAGGGCATTCGCCGCGGGAGGGTTGTTTGGCGCGTATCTGCCGGGAAACAGCTGAAGGTTACCGTCAAACGGTTCGGCCGACCCGAATGGAAGGCGGTCTTTAAAATCCATATCCAAATCATCGCGATTTTTGTTTTGGTCGTCTGGCATATTTTTATTTTAAAGAATTATTTTTGTGTTTTTACTATATATGAATTTTTACCGCATTACAACCCCTGCTGATTTACGCGATTTTTTAAACCATGATTTTCACCCGCCTTAAAATTTCCGCTTCTATAATATGGCGATCCTGGCCGTATTTTAAGCGCGACAGGGTTTTTATCTTTCCAGCCAGGTCTTTTCGTTTAACTCCCGGCAAAGGCCAGACCGGCTTTAGCGAAAATGGCCGGGTGGGGGAATTATCGATAAGCATTTTCGCGTAGCAGGTGTATTTATCAACGTTAATGAGGTCGTATTGGTTAAAAACCGGCTCAAATTCTTTAACCAGTTTTTCCGCGTCTTCGGAGCCGACCTTAAATACAAACCATGATCCGGCGTTACCGAAAACCGCGTCTTTAATCGTCGTCTCGTTTTTATGGACCAGCTGGCCGAGATACTGGTGCGCCATGATGAGGTTTAAGCGGTACTTCCGGGCTTCGGATAAAATCGTCGCCACCGAATCGGTGGTAAAGTTATGAAACTCATCAATATAAAGATAAAAGTCTTTCCTTTCTTCCTGGGGCATGTCACCGCGGGAAAGCGCGTTCATTAGGACTTTTCCGACTAAAATCATGCCGAGAAGATAGGAATTCATTTCCCCGATCTGGCCCTTGGAAAGATCAACGAGAAGAATTTTCTGCCGGTCCATTACGTCGCGCAGATTAAAAGAACTTTTCTGCTGGCCAATTATCGGCCGCATCATATCATTACTGATGAACGATGTGAGCTTTGAAGTTACGTAAGGGACGATATTGGCGAGGGCCGCGTCGCCCCCGGCTTTTTCAGCTTCTTTTTTCCAAAAATCAACCACGGTCGGATCCGAGCATTTTGAAAGTTTTAGCCGCCGAAAAGTCGCGTCAGCGAGCACTTTCGGAATTTCCATGAGAGTAGAACCCGAATCCGGATCACTCATGACGAGTAACATGGCGTTCCGCATGTATTGCTCAAAAATCGGGCCGCCGGTAGCTTTTAAATCGTAAAGTTTGTCAAAAATCCTAATCATCTCGTTAATGACAAAAGTTTTTTGCTCGGGATAGCGCTCGTCGTATTCCATTAAGTTCAAAGCCAGAGGCCGCTTTATGTCTGACGGGGCGAATAAAATCACGTCTTCCACCCGTTCGGGCGGGATGCGCTCTAAAATGTCGGCAATCAGGTCGCCGTGCGGATCAATCACCCCGACGCCTTCGCCGTTTATGATGTCCTGAATGGCGAGGCCGGCTAAAAACTGAGATTTACCGACGCCGGATTTACCGATGGCGTACATGTGCCTTCTTCGGTCGTCGCGTTTAATATGAATCTGTTTTTCCATGCCCCGGAAAACGTTATTCCCGACGACAATTCCCTCTTCCGGCGTCCCGGCCGGCGCCGGAGCGTGTTTAGCAAGGAGCCAGAGGATATTCGGCGTGTCATTCCAGCGCAAGGGAAAATGGTAAAGCGACGTAAGCTCTTCGGAGTTTAAAAGAATTTTTATCCGTTCGCCGAACCGGCGGTGAATAAAATCATTAACCAGCTGGTTTTGAATAAATTGGTTATTCTGCCACCACCTTAAAACTTTATTGTCAAAATAATTTCCGTATTCGTAAAAATTATACTGGGAAAAAACCGCGCCAGTGTCAGTAAGGTGCATCTTAGCGTGCGCCAGCTTTTCCGAACTGATGATCACCCGGATGTTTACGTCCAGCCCGGATTTTGAATTTTTTTCTTCAATCCCTTTTAAAATATCCTCTTCCATGGCCGAATTGCGCTTGGGCTTATTGTCGTCAAAAGGCTTATTGGGGTTTGAGGAACTGATTAAATTTCCGATAAACGATAAAATGCTTCCGGACAGGTTAAAATTAATGGCTTCATGGATCTGCTTGCCGCTCATTACTTTGCGGATTACTTTTCTCGCCCGTTTATGCCATTTCCCGTGGGCGCTCCGGACTACGTATTGGACAGCCAAGCCCTCGTCCGGTTCCAGCTTACTCATGACGTTAGTAATGGAATTTAGCGGGTCAACTTCCATTTTTTTATACGTCTTTAAAGGAAAAATAAAATCTTTCTTCACCCTTAAATAGCCGGCAATCACTTTTGATCCGGGGCTGAAAATATTATAATCTTCCACCGGCTCAATCGCGGCTTCGGGAAAATGAGCCTGGACCTGCTGGAGAAGATAGTCGCTCATTCCCCTCGGGCAGGCCATATAAAAGGAAATTATTTTTTTGTGGGCGACGATCTCAAAGGAAAAATGGTCGTTGCGGCCAAAAAGCCAGGCCGCGATTCCCCGCTGAGCCCGAAGCCCGCCGATGGCGGAAAATAAAGTCTCGCATTTGGCAATTTCCTCATGGAGCTTTTGCACTCGCTGATAGTTCATCTCTTTCTGGTCTTCACCGGGTTTTTCTTTCGGCAGTTTAATCTGGAAAATGGCGTGGTCAAAATAACTGCTATTTTTTGACAGATAGCGGAAAATTTTTCTCGCGCCCAAAACAAATCCGCATAAAACGGCGAGCCAGAGGATGGAAAATGTCCAGATGTTTACGAGGAGAGCCATATGAAGTTTTAAAACATAAAATTCAATTCCGGACGTTCGGAGTAAAAAACCAGAATGAATAATGAATTACGAATTATGAATATATAATATTAAATCTATTCGCCTTTATTCATGATTCATAATTCATCATTCATCATTCATTATTATAACACTTCATTTTTCTTTTGAACATAAGCCTTGTTCATTAGTTTTTCTAATTCCATAATGTTTCCCGGAGTAAATAACTCTCCGCCGAGTTTCGCGATTATCTCCGGAATCCCGCCGATCCGCGAAGCAATAACCGGCAGACCGGCCCGATAAGCTTCGTAAATAACCGCCGGAGCGTTTTCCCAGCAAAGCGAAGGGACAATAAGGCAGTCCGACTCAGACATTAATTTTTCAACTTCTTCCGGACTTTTCCGGCCTAAAAATTTTATCCGCGGTTCATCGCCCGCTTTTCCTTTCAGGCTCGGCAAAAAACTGCCATCCCCGATAATCAATAATTCCGCCTTGGCTTTTAATCCGCTGAACGCCTTTATTAGCATTTCCACGCCCTTATGTCTTTCCACTTGTCCGACAAACAAGAATTTAAACGCCTTTCCGGCATTTTTAATTCTTAATTCGCAATTCTTAATTCGCAATTCATTACCGCCAGTCAAAAATTCCTTGATTTCCAATTTTGACCTTTTAAAAAACCCGCGTTCGCCATGCAAATCCATAAGCCAGTTTGTTGGTGAAATAACCTTATCAGGAGAGCTGAACAAACGGACGCAGATTTGCTGGTATATCCTGGCCGGCGCGCTGTTTAATTTTTTTTCTTCGCCATAATATAAAAGCCCGGACGGATAAATAAGCTGAATATCATGTAAATAATGATGATGCGCGACGCCAAGCCGTTTAATTAGCCTGGGAATAAGGTAGCCGATGCCTTTCAGGTTATGAGTAATAACCAGATCCGGTTTTTCTTTTTTCAAAATTTTTTTCACCCTAAAATAGGAAATAAAATCAAACATATCCCAAACATGCCAGATGAGGCGCAATGGAAAAGGCAATTTGGCTAAATTATAGTAAAAACCCGGGATATGAAAAATTTTGTCTCTGTCACTCAAATTCTTAATTCTTAATTTGTAATTCGTAATTCTAAAACTCGGCCTAGTCGTAATAATAAAAACTTCATCGCCTTTGCGCGCGTAATCATCAGCCATAGCCTCAACCACCCGTTCGGCTCCGCCGCGGTTATATGGCTTATATAAATTGTTTATCAGGCAAATTTTCATGCTTTAATTATTTTTATAAGCTCATCCCCGATCTTTTCCCAATCGTATTTTTTTTCGGCTAGCCTTCTTCCCGCCTGCCCCATTTTTTTTGCGAGTTCATTGTCGGATAAAATCAGCCTGATTTTTTTTGCCAAATCATCAGCGTTTCCCGGCTGAACTAAATATCCCTGGACGCCGTCCTGAAAAACGCTTCGGACGCCCGGCAGGTTTGAGGCGATTACCGGAGTTCCTGAAGCCATGGCTTCAAGGAGAACCAGGCCGAACGCCTCGCCCCTGGCAATGGACGGTAAAACAAAAATATCAGCATCACGGTAAAACTTTGCCAGATCATCGGATGAAACCGAACCAATAAATTTCACATTATTGGCAACTCCCAAATCTTTTGCCATCTTTTCGTAATACGGTTTTAAATCTCCGCTTCCAATAATTTGTAATTTGTAATTTGTAATTTGTAATTTACATATTGCTTTTAGCAGTATGTCCAGTCCTTTAAAATAATGCGCCCGGTCAAGTCCAGCGACGAATAAAATGGTTTTAGTTTTTTTTGCTTCTCCGGCCGAATTAAACCTTTTTAAATCAACTCCGAACGCTAATTCATGAAATTTCTCAGGATATGCTGAGTGAGAATCTTTTATATCGCTTTCTTTAATATACTCCAGGCTGGCGGTTAGTACCGCGTCCGATCGGCGGATTAGGCTGGGTAATACGAGTTTTGAAGGCAGGCTCATAAAGCGGGCGAACCATGATAACCCGGAAACGTCCATATGATACTGAAAAATTAATTTCCCTTTGAACATTTTAAGCGCCCGGGCGAGCCAGACTATCTCGGCAGTACCGAAAAAAGGGTAATGTAAAAGGACAGCGTCAAAATTTTTCAGCCGAAAAAAAATTTGCGGCAAGAATGCCGCGTTCCCGTATTTTAAAACCGGTTTTAGTCTAAAAACATCTCCCGCGCCGCCGTTTTTGGTCGCAGCTTCATAGTCCGGCAGTTTTTTGTAAAGCGGGGTGAATGTCTTAACTGAATGTCCGCGGCCAACTAACAGCCGAGCGTAATTTAAGGCAACATTCCCCATCCCGCCCCGGTAAGGCGGAAACGTGCTTACGATTTGCGCGATTTTCATAGTTAAATTATAAGCAGGACCGCCAAAAGCGCTATTAAACTAAGAGTTTTAAAAATGACGTGCGGGTGCTGTTTTTTTATGTTGATGAAAATTTTTAAAATAAGGGAGATGGAAGCAATAATAATAAGCAGACTGTAATAAATTGAATTAAAGCTAAAAATCCGGCTTATACCGGCGCCCTGATGGGTTTTTAAAAAGGAATACTGGTCTAAAAGCGAAGTTTTTGCCGGAGTGATATTTTTCCAGTTTATGTCTTCCGAGACCGTACTGCCGGCATAATCGGTGGCCGTCAGGGTAGCGGGGACTACCGGGTCAAAGATATTTTTTTCATCACCCCCGAAAATCAAAAGACTGCCGGTCCATTTGTTCGGATCGTCCGGATCCTTCGTAAGGCTGATTTTGTTGTTTAAAAAAGTTATTTCCGCCCGGGCCGTATCCGGGCTTAAGTAAGCCGCGGCGATAACTACTTTTTCGTTTTTTCCTGCCGGAGAGTCAACGGTTAAAAAAGTCCGTCCGCCGTCAATCACCGGAGGCGTCAGGTCAATAAAAAGCGATTTTTCCGCCGATGACGCCGTCAGCCCGGACTTTTCCGCTACGGCCAGTAGTTTATGCGGCCCCTCCCCGAGTTCCAGGGTAAATTTTACATAATCTTCATCCGCGTTTTTAGCGGCTGAATAGATTTCCACGCCGTTATCATATAATTTCAGTCGTTCGGATCCGGGTGAAAATATTTCAAAACCGGTATTTTTTTTATTTCCATAAGTTTCGGTCGGCTGAAGAATGCTTGGCGCGGGCGGAGGAGTCGGCGCGGGCGCGCTTTCCGCCGGTTTTATTAAAACATCGCCGCTATGTTTAGGCGCGGGTTTCGCCGGAACAATATTTTCCGAAGCGACTTTAGGCACGGGTTTCTTTTCGCTTTTTGGAACTGGCAAAACCGGCAAAGCGTCTTTTTCCTCTTCCCTGACAGGCTGGCTTTGAGCGGCTGTAGCGCCGAAATACTGGGCGACAAAAGTCGTTTCATATTCTTCATACCTGCCCGCGGCCATCCCCACCCCGATTTCGGTAAAATCCCGGTCAATAATATTGGCGTAGTGAGTTTTTGACGCCACCCAGGCGTTTACCACTTCTTCGGCCGAAGAAAATCCCATGGCCAGATTTTCACCAGCCACGCTGAAGCCGTATTTAACGCCTGAAAGCCAGTCAGAAAGCTTTCGGTTATCCGGGCCGGTATGAGAAAAATACTGCTTAACAAGCATGTCCTCGGCTTTAGCGTAAGCCGCCTGGTTAAGGATACTGCTTTCAGAGAGCCCCGGAAGCGCTAGTCCTGCGCGGATCTTATTGGTAAGCTCAATTATTTTCCGGCCCTCCTCTACCAATATATCCGGAGTTAGCCAGGCGGAAAGCGGAAAGGAGATAAAAAAAACAACGGTTATTATTTTCACGGTTACCGCGCTCGCCGCCCAAAACGCGAGGCGCCGCGAATGGAGCGCGCGGGGAAGATAGTTATTCCCTTCATGGGGAATAAAAAAATTCTTAAGCGGCCCGGCTCCTAAAGGATTTGTTCCGGCCTTGACTTCCCTGCCGTCCGGAATTCCGTCCCCGTCAGTATCGGGATTATTAGGATTAGTCCCGTAAACAAACGCTTCTTCATAGTCCCTAAGTCCGTCACCGTCGGTATCGGCGTTAAAGGGGTCAGTACCCAGTTCTTCTTCCAGCGAATCCGGGATTCCATCAGCGTCCGAGTCCTTCTCCGGAGCCGGAGAGGTAAGATTCCTCACTTTTATAAAATTTATCTTCTGCTTTTTTTTCGCCATAAAACACCGGCTTACTTAAAATAATCCCTCAAATCTATCACCATTATAACAAATTTTCAGCCGAAGGTAAACAAAAACCGCCCGATTATAATAAGGCGGCTATTTTCGGTTCTGGACAAGTTCTGGCTTGCCTGATGGCTAGCCAGAAAATTAAAATATATTCGTGTTATTCGCGTGTCATTCGTGTCATTCGTATTTCTATATTTTAGAGATAAATTCATGGATTTTTTCCATGGTAATGATTTTTTCTTTTTCATCAAAGAGATCAAGGTCATGATTGTCAATCGGCAGGTATTCAACCCTTTTTATCCGGGATAAGACATTATCATAAACAAACCTGGCGCTTTTTTTACTAATGAGGTCGCTTTTACCGGCCTGCAGGATATAAAGTGGCGAAATAATCCGGCTGGCTTCTTTTTTAGTCCGGTTATTTATGTAATCAAAAATTTTTCCCGACGTTTTAACCGGAACATACTCATAACTATGGTTATCCCGAACATAATTTTTGCGGTAAAAAAACCGGTTCTTGCTGACTTTTTCCACGCCGATAAATTCAAGAATTGGCTGAATAACTTTTAACATCAGGGAAATCTTGAAATTAAAAAATATCGGAGTTTCCAGGGTAACAACGCCCCTTACCTTTTCCGGATATTTTGCCGCCAGCGACAGGCAGATATTCCCGCCGAAAGAAGCGCCGATTAAATAGACCCGGTCATGCCTTAAAAGCACTTCTTTTAAAACCTTTTCCATCTGCGCGAACCAGTCTTCGGGAAAAAAGCAATTAATGGATTTGTAGTTATCTTCGTGTCCAAGAAGCGCCGGACTGTAAATTTCATAACCTTTAAGTTTCAGGTAATCAAGAAGAAAATCCACTGATTCCGGCTTTCCGCCAAAGCCATGCAAAAATAAAACAGCCGGTTTTTCACGGCGATTTTGTTCAGTAGGTTTTTCTTCGCTGTTGGCTAAATTTTGAGTTTCCATATTTCACGCGGACTGCTAATACAACCATTCAGTATGTCATAAATACATGATTATGTCAAGTTAAACCACCCCCTTAACTTCCCCCTTAGCAAGGGGGGAAATATTTCCTCCCCTTACCAAGGGGAGGTGGCCGCAGGCCGGAGGGGTATTACCAAGGGGAGGTGGCCGCAGGCCGGAGGGGTAGGGTGCGGCCTATTTTTCGCTTATCTTCCTGTTCTTTTGCCTTTATATTTTTGAATTGACATCCTTAAATGATCTTTCACTTTATCAATTGATTTCAAAATATCCTTCTCAGTCTTCTCCACCCTAATAAGCTCACCCGGGAGTTTCAGGTTTACTTCTGTCCGGTAAATTTTGCCGTTCATCTGCCCGCCGACCGCGAGGCCGATTTCCACGACGCAACCGGTCGGTTTAAAATTTCCGAGATACTTTTCTAGCATATCCATTTTCTTCTGGATGTAATCTTTGATCTCCGGAGTGAGTTTGATTTTTGTCGCTTTGATTTGGATGTTCATAATATAGAATTTTTAATTTTTAAATTTTATAATTTTCAATAATTCGGTAAAATTGTCTTAAAAATTACAAAATTAAAAATTATTTTAAATATTCTTTGGCCTTAGCCGCGACTTCTTTCGGGATGTATTCGCTCTTGTTTAAGAAATCAAAAGCACCCTCCTTTCTTACGATCGCGGGCAGGTCTTTCTGGTTAAAGTTGCTCAAAATTATTACTTTGGTTTTTTTCATTTCCTTATCGGCCTTTATTGCGGCGAGTATGTCCCTTCCCTTTTCCGGCCCGAGTAAAAGGTCAAGAAAAACTAAATCCGGCTTTTCCTTTTTTATTATGGCGAAAGCCTCGCTCCCGCATTTGGCGGTAAACACGTTAAAACCCGCCTTAGTGAGCTCCATCTCATACATCAGAACCTGATCCGGATCGTCTTCAACCATTAGAATTTTACGTGAAGGCATCATAATGTTTAATTTAAAATGTAAAAATAAAAATGGAAAATGACAATACAAAAATTTAAAATTATTTTATCGTCATCCTGAGCGTAGCGAAGGATCCCGTGAACAGAGCTATTACCACGAGATTCTTCGGCCTTCGGCCTCAGAATGACGAACTCTTTTTTTAATTTTATCTTTGTCATTTTATATTTTGATTTTTGATTTTTACATTTTATCATGCCGCGAGCGTAATCAGGAACGTCGTTCCTTTCCCTTCCACGGTTTTTTCAACGCACACCTTTCCGCCTTTATGCTCTTCAATAATCCTTTTTACGATAAAGAGTCCGAGGCCGGTTCCGTCGGTGTACATGGCAATCGCGTTTGACGCGCGGGAGAATTTTGAAAAAAGTTTGGGCAGGTCTCCGGCCGGAATACCGATTCCGGTATCGCTCACCCGGATTTCAACATTCTTGCCGTTCATGGCGGCGCTCACTTCAACCTTCCCCTTTTTCGGAGTATATTGGAAAGAATTATTGATTAAATTGCCGATGGCCTGTTCAAGATAGCGTGAGTCCGCCTGGATAGCCGGCAGAGGCGTTTTTGGCAGGCTTAATTTCAATCCTATTTCGTTGGTCTTGGCCTGGATTTGCTTATCATCAACCAGCTTGGTTAAAAAGGTGTTAAGGTCAACTTTGGTGAATTTTAAAAGCACCTTTTCGGAATCCATTTCCGACGCCCTTAAAATATCATTAATGATTTCCGCCAGTTTGCCGGATTTATCAAGCATGGCCTTTAAAAATTCATTGATTTTATTCTCAGGCATCCCGCCCTCCAAAATCATAGACGTCATGCCCCGGATAACTGTTACCGGCGTTCGGAGCTGATGCGAAGCAATATCTAAAAATTCCGAACGCATGACCAATAATTTTTCCAGATATTCGTTTTTGTCCCTTAATTCAGTAGTTTTTTCCTCTACTTTTTTCTGCAGATTCTTGTTCATTTCCCCGATTTCCTTGTATAAAAGGGCGTTTTCTATGGCTACGGCCGCCTGCGAAGAAATAATTTCAAGAAATTCAATATCTTCCTGAGTATAGCCTTCTTGGGAAATTTTATCGCCGAGCACGATCAATCCGGTTACTTTTCCGCCAATAATAAGCGGGGCGATTACTTCAACTTTATATTTATCCATTTCACTGACTAACGCCCCGGCTTTTGGATCATCTTTGCGCCGGGCGTTTATTTCACTCCTAATCATAACCGTCTCAAGCTTTATGGCTTCAAGGCAAATAACATTATCGGCTTTCAGGTTGGCCCAGTTTAAGGAAGAGCTCTCGGAAATCATGTGCATAGTTTTAGCGTTGCCGTTTTTAGCGGCGGATTTTTTCATATTGGCTTTTACGCCTTTTCTTTCGGTCGCGCCGCTTCTTTCATTCCCGTTTTTCTTAAAAATAATTACCCCCACCTCGTCGGTGGCGAGGATTTTTTTAAATTCGTCGGCGAGAATTTTATTCAGCTCGTTAATTTCAATTACGCTACTGAGCCGGATAGTAAGATCCTTTATAATCCTGGTCGGATTATAGCCTTTAAAAAACAGTGTGTCGCTTGATTTTTGAACGTAGTTTATGAAGGGGAAAAGGATCGCGGAGAAAAAAAATGCCATAAAAACTCCAAAGGTCAGCGCGGAAGGATTATATATGCCATTGAAAAAATTCAAGCTTATTAAGTAGACCGCATGAAATAAGAAAAAAGACAAAGAGGCTATGAGGGTATAGATATAAAATTTACTAACTAACACCCTAATTCCCATCAACCGATACTTTGCAATTGCGTATACGACGATTACTATATAGAGAATAACAAAGTAGTTGCCAAAGGGATAAATGCCAAAAAATTGAGGAAAAAATACCGTAACACCGCCGCTTACTCCAAATACTCCTGCTAAAAGCATGTACTTAACCTGCTGTTTTTTTGAAGTGTCGCGCTCTTTTAAAGCCTTAATAAGATAATAAAAACTAATCGCAAAATAAGCCGTAAAATATATAAAATAAGGATAGTATAACGGCCCGGGTTTCACCCAATAATTAAAACCCAGCGCGGGCGGAACGCCTTCAACAAAAAACCTGGTAAAGACATTCATCGTCAGATAAAAAATTGCAAGTGAGTAACCCACCACCAATAAATTTCGTTTCTTTTTATTAATCTCCAGCAAGGCTGTTACAAAGTGGTAGTAAAAAATCGGCAGTAATATGGCTCCAATATAAAGAATTTTATTCCAAACCAAGGCTTCCGTTTCATTGTCGGAAATTAACTCAAAATATAATCCTATTTCCCAGATAAACGCGCCAAAACAAACCAATGACCAAAGTTTATTGGTAAGCGATTTTCTATTTCTATGTAATACAAAAACGCCCAGCAGGAAAGATGTTATGGCGGTAATTAAAGCTGAATTAATAAAAAAATTCATACTTCTTATTATTATTGGATTTTTTTAACAATAAACTCCCTTACCTCGCGAATCCCCGGCGGGCACCTATCAAGGCAATGGGCATTGTTCTCTTCAGCAAACTTTCTCGCGCAGTTGCCGACGCAGATATTCAGGTCGGTTTTTCCGGTCTTCAGCTCATCCGCTCGTCCGAAAATAATGTTAATTTTATTTTTTGAAAATAAGGCTTTCCAAATTACGCGCCAATATTTCAGCGGATGTTTCTTAAATTCCCTGCCCGCCAGGTTTACCGCGTTAATACATCGCGAACAGCTGTAAGTCGGGTAAGCAAACATCCTTAAGCCAAAACGGTAAACATTATTCGCCCTTTTAAAATCTTTAACAATAAATTCTTCATATCGGCTTAAATGCTCTTTATTAAAGCATTTCCCGACTCCTAGTTCTTCGGCATGTCTTATATGTTTGATCGCTCCGGAATCGTATCCGAGAATTCCCGCCGTAAAACTGTCCAGTTCAACCATGTTATCTCCGGCAATGATTAAATCCAGCCCTCTTGGGGTGCCATGATGCGGGCCGTTATCTTCCATAGCCGGAAAACCTTCTAGTATGCTAATATCCGGCTCGCAGAGTCTTCCCAGACTGGCAATTAATTTTTCGAGACCCATTTTATGCATCATCACCCTGTCCATCTTGCTTGCTAGCCCCATCTGATTTTTTAAGGAAAAGCTAACAGTTGTTTCCATGTGGGTTTTTATTTTCGCCAAATTTATGTAAGTGTCAATTTCATCGCACAAAAATTCAAGCGGCAAATGAAAAACCATTTCTTTTTCCTTTGTTTCTGTTCTTTTAAGATTATCCAAATTAATTATTTTAACTCTTTTTATATTTTTATATTTATCAAAACCCGAATCTTTGAGAGTCTTATTAAAATCAGTAAAATGATCCTGGCTGCCCAAAAGTTCTCCATGACCTATTATTATTTCGCAGCCCGCGAACGACAAAATTTCAATCAAAGCGTCCATCACTTCAACGCTGGTATTTTCTCCCGGAAGAACCGGATCACGGCCGCATAAATTCGGCTTAATAAAAACCTTTTTGCCGGGAATAAACTTTAGCTCGGCGAACGCCTCATCCAAGGCCTTTTTTGGATTTTTATTTCTTTTTATAGCAACGGCCATAATTAACATCCTAAACATTAACCTCTAAACTGAGCCTGAGTACATTTTACTATAACTTGGGTCTTCGGGCAATAAAACGCCCAATCCAGAAAATCATTTACCTGTTAATATCCGGAATAATTCACCGGCATTTTTTCCTTTTGAGAGAATTTCCATGGGACAGGGGCCATTTCCTTTAGCGTTTAAAATTATCTTGGCTAAAAAACCAAAATCAACCTGTATATTTTTTTCTTTTAAGCGCGCCAGAGCATCGCCGGTGATTGACGGGGTCATGATTTTCTTTACTTTGCCATGAACTAAAAGCAAAGCCGCCGCCCGGCCGACAACCTTATCGTAAACCGTAGCGCCTTTTAAGTCTTCGCGTTTATTTTTTAAGCAAAAAAGAAGAGGCTGAAGTCCCCTTCCTTTTGACCGGTAGACGATCTTATCTTTTTTTAAAAAAATAAAAGACCATCCAGTCCGGGAAAAATAATCAAGATTATATTCTTTCATTGTTTAGATATTTACCAAATAGAAAGACTATCGCGGGCGCCAATAAAATCTGAGCTAAAATTCCCGGCAAACCGGTTTTTAACGCCATAAAGATGTATTGCCCGGCGTTCACTTCGGACGGTAGCGCAATAATAGCGAGCCAGAGTATCGCGCGACCGGCAGTCATTGCGCCAAGAAGCGATAAAAGAATGTTTAGCTTGAGATTATTACGAAAATATCCGGAAAGAGCGCCGTAAGCCGCCAATTCTATAATTATAAATGGCAATACCGCGAAAGAAGGCATGCCTGAAAGCGTGTAGCTTATGAGCGGTGTTATAATTCCGGCAAAAATCCCCTGCTTCCATCCTAAAACTAGGCCGGCAGCAAAAATAAATATGTGCATGGGAAGAAAAATTTTTCCCGCCTGTCCGCCCGGAATTAAGTGAAAGACTAGAGGAAGCGCTACTGACAAAGCAACAAACACCAGAGAGTAAAACCATGCCCTGATTAACGAAACATTTAAGATTCTTGTATTTTCCATAAGCGCTGGGTTTAAAAATTTTCTCAAACAAAACGCAAGTGAACTCATAACTCAATTAATAATCTCCGGCTTTTTTTCTCTAAAATAATTTTTAAATAAACTTAAGGATTTACTGTCGGGATAAACCAAAACCGGATGGTCGGCCAGCTTAAGCATCTCTATATCAGAATAATGATCGGCATAAATAAAGCTATCTAACAGCTCCTTTGCCGTGAAAATTTTTTTTAACGCCTTAACTTTCTGTTTTCCATAAATTATATCCCCTTTTATTTTACCGGTGTATTTATTGCCAATCACTTCCATTTCGGTTGCTATGACATTCCGAATACCTAAGTCATCGGCTACCGCCCGGGCTATGGGCTTGATTGCATTGGTTAAAAGGTATATTTCGTCGTTGTTATTCTTGTGATTTACCAGTCTATTCACGACATTTCCGCGAAATTTATCCCTTAGAACTTTTTCATAAAAACCATCTACCAACGCTTTCACCTCGTTTTCATCTTTTCCTTTGATTATCCGAAAAGCGAAGCTGAAAATTATTCGCGGATCATTAAAGATGCTTAGCCAGTAGCCGAGAAACCAGCCCGTAATTACTATTAAATCAAAAACGCTGATTAATCTCCGTTTATACAAATACTTAATAATATATAACTGAGACTGGCCTCGGATTAACGTCCCATCAAGATCAAATATCGCTATTGCCATATAGCAATATTTTACCAAACTCCGGATATAATTCCAAGGGGTTGTATAAAAAAAGCAGGCGTTGCCGAAGCGTTGCCTGCCGAGTTGAAGTTAATCCTTGTAAAGACCGTGCCTGCGGATATATTCTTTTGCCGTTGGCACAACTTAATTTGTCGACCGCCCAAGTTTATCCCCCCATGGCAAGCATGGGGGCTTGCCGCGATGCGGTGTCAACCGCTAATTGCAGACAAACCGGCTCAAAAAAAACACGGTCGGCCATGGCCGGCCGATAATTAAACCCAAACCGGCGAGGTATGACATTTCTACTTTGCCCGCTACTATGACACTTTAACTTAGCCTTTACACACATCCCCCCCCCCTGACTCGCTAAATAACGAAGAGTAAGCTGTTTTAATGCTCTTTATTCAATGTCTCCATCGCTAAAATTTAGGCAGAAATTAACTATTAAAAGTCTAGAGGAGGCTTTTAACCTAAACTTAGCTGGAGATTTTTCACCCAAACAAGAAGGAGATTACAATGATCCAGCAACAGGCTTTCTTTGTTCCAAAAGCGGCAAGCTTCCAAGCAATTCGCGGGAAGATTGAAGACGGCGTGAGTCTCCGATGCGGAAGTTGCAGATGCCAATGTGCTTGCAAGTGTAGCACATCATGCCTGAACTGCAAGCATCACATTGACGCGGCTTTCCTGCAGGCTCACTCGGCTCGGCGTACCAACTAGCCACCAAAACCACTAACCTCTAGGACAGGGAGGGGGGCATGAGTTTTCCCCTCCCAATTCTTTCAGCCAAAATGGAGAAAAACCATGGATAAAGTGTTTCGGCTTTCTGATTTTTGTCACTACGTTGAAGTTGGTGAAGGGATGGTTGCGCTCTATAACTCGCTTACTGCAGGGGTTCTCTTTCTGCGGAAAGATCTTTCTGACTTGCTCAAAAATTCAACTGGAGGAGTAATTAGAGAAAGTGTTCTCTTTTCAATTGACGGCAATCGCTGTTCACTTCTCAATTCCCTCATAGAAAGAAGGCTCATCATGCCTATTGGAGAAAGGTATGATATTGATGATTATTTGCGGATGCAAAACTTGCTCAAAGAAAATGGCGTAGGCATTCTCTATCTTCTCGCTACGGATGGGTGCAACTTAGGATGCTCTTATTGCTACATTGAGAATGTCCTGCCAAAAGACTACCAATTTTCCCTTATGAGCAAAGAAACAGCTAAACAGGGAATAGACCTTTTCGCCCGCTCTCTTTCAAGGACAATTGAAGAGCCACACGTTATCCTCTATGGAGGAGAACCGCTTCTTAATCCCGAAGTGGTTCATTGGTCGATAGATTACGTTCTGCGTCTCAAGGACGATGGGACACTTCCTGAAAAAACCGGGATCACAATCAACACGAATGCAACGCTGATATCCCGAGACTTCATTGACTTCCTCGCAGACAAGAAGGTACAGATCGCAGTCTCGCTCGACGGTAAAAAGGAAATGCACGACATGATGCGGCGGGACAAGGAAGGCCGTGGTACATACGATAAAGTCATAAGAAATTGCCGTATGATGGCCGAACAAAGTATCGATTTCGGATTCAGCGTTACCATCACTAAGGCGAATATCCACCGGCTTGAAGACGTCATTATCTGGTTGCATAAAACCTTTAACATCAACTCGGTCGGATTTAACATCGTCATAGACCGAAGCGAAGCTTTGATTGGCATGAGCGAGCTGGAATACGCAACCCTAGTAACTGAAAAACTAATAAATTGCTTCGAGATTTGCCGGGAAAAAGGAATATACGAAGACAGAATCATGCGTAAAGTCGATTCATTTATCGACGGCTATCCTTACCTCTATGACTGCGGAGCTCCAGGCGACCAACTGGTTATTTCTCCAGACAGGATGGTGGGAGTATGCCAAGCCTACTGTGGAACGAAGAAAAATTTTGTGGCTCTGGACGAATTGGATAACCCGGCCGACCACCCAATCTGGCAAGAGTGGAGATTCCGTTCTCCCATCCACCAAAGACAATGCTATGACTGTATTTCTATCGGCATTTGCGGCGGCGGATGCCCCTATAACGCCGAGCTAAAAACAGGCAGTATTTGGGGGTTAGATAACACCTTCTGCGTCCACTCAAAAGGAACCGTGAACTATCTCATACAAAAACTCTATCAGGAAACCAAAAAGAGCTAAACGGCTCAGCTTGCTATTAGCGGTAGAGTTGATACAATGGCTATAGTCACGACTATAGCCATATTTTTATGAAATTAAAATTCACAATTGACAAGCAATACGACATTTTAATGGCCGAGGAAATAAATATCAGCAGAAAGAAGCTTGGCTGGCTAAAAAAACAATATGAAAATAATTACTTTATCCTTGAATACACGCGCGATGAGTATCAAAAAGCTTGGGATAAAATAAATGATAAGTTTTCTTCATACATAGAAGAACGGACCGGATACAATTGGTATTACGATGTATATGAATGCGTAATTTCCCTTATCCATCCAGGCATCTCTAACTGGGGGAAAGAGCCAAAAATTGTCAGATGGATCCATGAAAATCCTTACACGCAAAGAAGAATAACCGCGCATGAATTAATTATATCTCACTACTTCGAAATATATAATTGTGATTTCAATCAACATAAATTAAGATCCGGTCAAATATGGGCTCTAGCTGAAATCGCCGCCTATGCTTTATGCTCTCTGGACAAAAAGGCTTTAAAATTTTGGCCTTGGGATGATTTGGGCTATGCTTATCAGCACAACTACCCGCAAATTACAAATCTGCAAGAAAAACTTAGGATGATTTTTTTAAAAAAAAATTTTAATGAATACATAGAAAGAGGAATCCAGTTGGTAAAAAAATACCCTAAAATTAAGCCTTAAAAAAATTTTACTTAAAATTTTTCCATCAGGCTATTAATTTTGTCTTGATCTTCTGTATTAAAATGAAGAGAATCTATGAACTGCAAGTAACTGCCGCACTCTACCCCCAGCTGTTCTGCGATATATCTTTGGAGCGCCGCGAACTCATTAATATTCATTAGAAGTTTGCCATAACAATCACAGGCGCGCATGTGAGCATGCAATTCTAATTTCCCGTCAATTATCTGGCAAAAAATAATTTGAAGGCACGGCCCAATAGTAGCTTCTAAATCTTGGGACGGATCCAAGATAGACATTTGCGCTCTTTTTCCGGATGGCTTCTTTTTAAGATAATCTATTATATTCTGAATTTGATTATATGATTCATTAACTAATCGCCGGCGATAAAGCAAAGTCCATTCGTGAATTACTTCCTTCTTATGAGTACCAAATACTAAATGATTGTTGATAGCCTCTATTTGCTCACGGGTCATTGGGAAAAGATTATCATAAAGATCAGCCTTAGGGTCTTCAATTTCCACAACGGCTGTTGTGTTTTTCCATAAATTGGGAACTTTTGAATCGGATGATTTAATTAGTTCTTTAATAGAATTCCGCCAGGCGCTTGCGGGGGTTTTTGCGGTTACGTAAATCATATATAATTTTCAAAATTAGTGGTTATGCAGGGTTTGGTTTAATCCAACGTTGCATCTCGTGAGGATTCTAATAATGCACGCAAAAAAACCAATATTTTGGAACTGAGAAGCTATAATCAATTTAAATTTATTTCTTGATAGGAATTTACTGGCCCTTAATCAGTATCCCGTCAAGAACTCCGTGGCGCTTCCAATTTCTTTATTTCATTGTTTGTTAAAAGCGATTTCATCTGAACTATTGCGGTATTATTCAATTTTTGAATTCGATCTTTCTGCAAAAGTCCGTCGCGAATTAACAACGCATTTATACTTTCTAGATTGGACAGGACTACTAGCTGCTCGATTGAGGCGTAATCCCGAATATTCCCTTTTAACTTTGGATTTTGATCTCGCCACATTTTCGCGGTTATTCCGAATAGGGCGACATTCAGCAAATCCGCTTCATCGGCGTATTTTATATTAATTTGATCTTTGGTTAATTCATGAGGAATTAGCTTCTCTTTTATGGCATCGGTATGAATTCTGTAATTAATTTTAGCCAGCGTTCTTTGAAGATTCCAACTAAGCTTAAGATTTTCTGCTTCATTTTCCTTAAGGCGCTGAAATTCTTTGATTAAATATATTTTGAATTCAGCGCTAATCCACATTCCGAATTCAAATGCGATATCTTTATGCGCATAAGTTCCGCCATATCTTCCGGTTGCAGCTTTCAATCCTATAGCCTTAGTTTTTTCTACCCATTCTTTTATGCTTATTTTATAGTTGTTTAAGCCTGCTTTGCTTTTAATTATGGCGAATTCGCCATAATTAAAAGCTGGATTATAAATACTTTCCCAAATACCCAGGAATTCAACCGTATTTCTATTTCTTAACCAATCAGAAATAAAAAAATCGCCATCCTTTGCTTTAAGCATGTCGGTCAAGGAAATATAGTCATAATCGCTATTACCATGTTTTATAATCGTAATTTCAGTTCCTTTTACATTTATAGTTTTATTTTTTGCCATAAAGTGTTATGTCTTTTAATATCCCGATTATTCTTTGGCAAATTAAGCAATTTTTAGGCATTTTATAGTAATAATTACTCCTCCTTATACTCCAACCTGGCCAATTCGGCGATTTTTTTCATTGCCTCGTTGGTTGCTTTTCGGTAAGTTTCAGGTTCAATCGGGCGCTTACTATATTCCGATAAATTTACTGGTTCGCCGATGTTGATTTTAATAATCTTCCTTAATTTCGGACATTTTTCCCAGGGAGGAAGAACTTCATAAGCGCCCTTTATGCCTACCGGAATAACCGGTGCTCCGGCGCCGAGAGCGAATCGGGCTACGCCGGTATAGGTTTTTTCAATCTGTCCCGACCGGCTCCGCGTCCCCTGCGGGAAAATCGCCAAGACTCTTCCCCGATTTAAGACTTCCAGCGCTTTGGCTATGACTTCAGTCTTATCATCAGCGTTCCGCTCTACCCGGATCTGGCCGGTTAATTCTACAATCGGCCGCCAGAAACCGGATGAATAAAATTTCTCGGCCGCAAGAAAGGTGAGCCTGACCGGCAATACCGCCTGGAGACAGAGGAAATCAAGATAGCTTTGGTGGTTGGCGGCGATAATATAGGCTCCGGACTTTGGCAGATTAGAAAGCCCCTTAACTTCTTTTATCCAAATCAGCCTGATTAAAGGCGCGACAAAAATCCTGAGAAAGCGGTATAAAAATTTCCCCCTAAAAGTATTTTCTTTAGCGATTAAAAATTGATCAGCCATTATTTTATCATCTGCCGTGAATAAAATCTTTGTCTGTTATACCTCTATTTTACTATATTCCGGCCGTAAAACCAATAGCTAGTCCTCATTCTTATCGCTTAAGACAACCAACATCTTTTAGCCGTCTAATTATAATGCTAACCAAAAACTCTGCGAAAAAAAATCAGGGTCGTCTAAAAAACAACGACCCTGCGTCCCGCGGTTGGCGGGACTAGCGGCATCGGATTGCTCCTATGTATCCGGTGCCGGTTCGGCACCTCGCATGGCTGGGCGGCGAGATGACGTCATATCCATTTCTGCAGGCCTCATCGGCCTGCCGAAGCCAGCCCTGCAGGCCCAACCGCCCGCAATAGCTGACTTCATGGGTTCCACCTCCACCCGAGGAGGAACCCGACTGGCTCCAGTCCGAGACGGCGCCTTTGAAGACGCCACCCCAGTTGAAGCCGCCCGCGGCGACGGTGGCGGTGGCGAAAATAAAACCCGCCACCAAAAACAGTGCCAAGATTTTCTTCATGACTTTCTCCTTTTGTTTTTGCCCCATTTCCGGAGCGATTGAATTAAAAAGACCGCCTGTACCTGTATTTATTGAAGCATATTAAAACCCAAATAACAAGCCTTTAGCCAATAGATCCTTAATATTGTCAGACAAAAACCTATCCCGTTCCGCCATCGCTTTGCGCGACAACGGAACGGGATTTTTACGCTCTTTAGAGCACGAGCTCAAAAGCTGTTTCGGCGCATTTATCTTCCGAAAACCGGGAGCATTTCCGGCACTCGGTCCAGAATTTGGCCGGAAGATCTTCTTTTTTCAGCTCCCTGAAACCGAGTTTCTTAAAAACCCGCGGCTGGACGGTTAAGGCGATGAAGCGGGTAAACCCCTTAGCCTTAGCCTCGTCAACGCATTTTTTTACCAAAGCCGTTCCTAAACCGCGACCCTGAAAATCCGGACTGACAACAAGCGACCTGATTTCAACGCCGCCGTCAATCCAAATCTTATATCCGCAGACGCCGACAACCGCTCCTTCGCTTACGGCTGTAAAATAGGTAGCAATGGTTAGCATAATCTCGCCGGCGCTTTTAGGGAGCATAATCCCCTCTTTGGCGTGAAAATTAATCATTTCGGCCATGGCCTTGCAATCGGCCAGTCCGGCCGGCCGGATGCTGTATTCTTTTTGGCTTTGTTCCATGTTTTTCCTTTCTTAATAAGAAGTTAACAACTAGATTGGTTCATAATTCATACTCCGGGTTTAGCTTTCTCACTCCGACAGCTTTCGCGCTATTTTTCTCACCTCCTTCCATTTAAATGAGCAAACAAAAAACGGCCCGCTTAAGGCCGTCTGACAACTTTCAAATGAAAGGATATTTTAAACACTAGCAAACAGCCTCAAGCGCGAAATACGGGAGGCTCTGCGGATCGCTAAAACGAATACTGCTGTTTGTTTCTTAATATTTTCCATGTTTTAATAATAATCAATCCCGGCTATAATGTCAAACGCTTACCGGACTTACGCCGGTTTTTTCTTCTAAAACCCCGATTCTTTTTTCAAAACGATCGTGCGCGGCTTGGTTCATTGCAAAATCTTCCCTTATTTTTTTAAGTTCGCCGATCACTTCTTCGTTTGATTTCACTATTTCATCTTTCCACATGGTAAGATCATCCTTGGTTAGTAGATTTTTTAAATCGTCTTTTGTTGCAAGCTTGTTGAATTCCTCGGGCGTTAAAGGCATATGATTGTAATTATTTCTTATTATTATTGTTAAGCATTCCGTGCCGCCATTATAGCACCAGCTCAAACCCGGGTCAATTTTGCTTTAAAACAAAATCAATTTCCCGAATTTATTCGGATTGAATTATTGAGTTTCCAGCCGTTTTAGATGCTATTTCATCCTTTTAATTATCATTTTTATCAGCCAGCCGGAAATACCGCCGGTGATAGTAAAAATAAAGAACCAAAGCAGGTGCTTGCCGCCGCCCGACAGAACCATGGTAAAAGGAATAAAAATCAGAATTAGCCAGACCAGCCATTGTTTTCTGGGAATAAATACCATTACAAATAAAGGGAGGAAAAAGAGATAGGCAAAGATAATCCCCCCTATAATTAATTCTTCATTTCTTCCATAAGAAAATCCATATCCGACTAAAGGCGGATTTAAAACTTTATCATAAAAAATTCTAAATACTGGCGAAAAAATAAACGAACTAATTATCGCGGCAATAAAAGAATAAATGGCCGACAATAATACTGATTTTTTTTCTAACATACATTTACAAATTACCCCTTAAATAATTAACGTCATCCTTAATTATATCATAAGCCCCTTGATTAATTAAATTTCTTTTCAGGTATTTTTGAAGCGATCGCTCAATCCGGTCAAAAACCATATTAAGTTTTTTACTATTCTCTTTTTCCAGCCGGGCTATTTCCTCGTTGTATCTTTGAATCAGCTTAACTTTCAGTTTTTCCGGCTGTTTACCGGCTTTAATCCTTTCTATGGATTTAAGTATATGCCCTTTTGCCTGATCCAGTCGTTTTAGATACCACTTTATATCTTCAATCTCTCTAATGAGAATTTTGCTGGTTGTCCGGTCAGTTATCCAGCCTGAATCATAGAGCCTTTTTATGTCCGAGATAACACTGTCCGGGGTGGCGGTTATTTTGAATTTAACCGTTGAACTGCCAATATTTCCGGCTCTGTCTTTGGCAGTTATTTCAAGGACATGTTCGCCGGTTTTGCTATAGAATAGATCAATCGTGGTGGTCGCAATTTCGGTTCCGTCCAGAATGATCGTTGTCGTCGCTATTCCGGAAAAATCGTCAGTAGTAGTAAATTCAATATTCATTTTTTCGCTGCGCAGATATTCAGCGTTTTCGGTTGGAGCGCTAATCGCGATGACTGGCGCAATATCATCTTCTGGCTCTAACTCACCAATCGGATCCTCGCTTTCTTCCGTATAATCCAGTTTAAACTCCTGGACTTGACTGGCGGATATAGTGCCAGTGAATTGTGCGCTTACTTCCTCGTCGTTATTAATAAAACTGCCGGCCACGGTATATTCGCCGCCGTTTTGAACCCCCTGGACTTTTACCTCATATTCGCCGTCTTCCGGGTTAGGGATTAGAATAAATTCAGCTTCGCCGCCAAAGCCGCTGTAAAACGCGTCCGGAATTTCATTCACCTCCGTATCGCCGTTAAAATCCTTGCCGACAATTTTTCCGTCCGGGGCGGTTATCGCGAAATCAACCGGCGAATATACCCTGAAGAAAAGCCATTTTTTTATGGTTGAGACTATTTTGCTGTTAAAATAATTTTCGGGCGTCTGGCCGGTTAGGGCGTTTATGATTTCCTTTTGCGTAACCGTGGGCAGGTTTTCATGATCCGCGCTGTTAGTCTCTATTATTTCCACTCCGTTTAAACTGTTGGCGCTCATTAACGGTACTGTGCCATCGCCATTTCCTCTCTCAAAACTCCCGAGGCCGCTCTCAAGATTTTCCGGATATCCGTTTTGCCATTTATTATCGCTTAAATCTAAATCGGGTACGACTCGCAGATAATTTAGCGTGCTGGTCTGCCCTAAATCGCTGATAATATTAGTAATATTGGCTCGTTGTTTTAGCAGATCAATATTCTCTTGGCTGTTTAGATTTTCCAGAAAAATATTTTGCGGGTAATTTAACGGGTATGGCCTTAACTGCCATAAATTATCCGGCTGTTTATCTTTTAAATAATTATAGGCAGGAAGCAGTTGTTCCGCTGATAACACTTTTGCCCTGATATAATCGGTTAAATCTAGGTAACCTTGGGTGGCGGCTTCAATTTGAAATAAATATTTTTGCACGGCACCAAAATAACCCTGAAAATATGCCCCGCCATATCTTAAATAACTTTCTGGAGCCCCTAAATGCGGCGTTCCCAAAAAAATCACCTGATTAATGTCCTCCTGATAATCTCCGCCCTGAATATATGATCGGGCTATAAGGCCGCCCATTGAATGAGCGACTAGATCAACCTTGCTTGCTCCGGTCCGTTCTTTAACCTGCCGAATTTTTTCTTTAAGCAATCCGGCCGTAATATTATTGTCAGCCCGCCAATCGTAAGGAAAAGTAAATAGATTCGGCTTTAGCTCTAACAAAGAATCCTCTTTATACCCGGCCGCAATAAAAGCTTCCATTAAATTATCGTAAGTATGGAAAATCGGATCAATCTGCCATCTTCCCGAAACATTCCAGCTCCCCATTATCCCCGGCACGAGGATTACCGGTTCCAAAACCTCAGGCTCTTCCGGTTTCCAGGGTTCGGTTAAAAAGGGCTGAAAATTGATATTGCCCTGGATAAGGACTCCTTTGGCGTCTTCGGGGCCTTGGGCGGTTTCCATTACCGTCGGCCCATCCGGATGATCCCAGTAGTTATTAGTCGCGTCCAGCGGTTCGGCGCCTTGATAGCCGAACATGGGGTAATCGCAAAACCTCGCTCCTTCCTCCTCATAGCATGAGGTCTCATCAAAATAGATATTGGAATAGTTAATTTTGGCTAGCGGCGTTTCGTTAAAGACAATGAAGCCGGTATTATGGATTAGCGAGCTATGGGCGATGCTAAAACCGCCGGCCTGAACGGCGCCGATGACTATTATGGGGTTGTCATCATACCCTCCGCCGTAGCTTATTTCGGCGTAATCAATATTGACATTGGCGTCTTGCATGCCGGCTAAAATCCCGACCCAGTCGCCCGGCGCCGGAGAGCTGGCTTCGCCGTCTCCGTTAGTATCGCCGCCCGCCGAGTCATTTTTTAGCGAGGTGATAATTACCGGCTCTTCAGGGCTTCCTTTTATTTCCATCTCGCCCGCAACCATGATCGGCATATTTTTCCCGAGCTTAATAATTACTCCGGGATTAATGGTCAGTTTAACCCCGGGCATTACCGAGAGGCCGTCCATAGAATCGTCAATCACCCGGACTTCGCCTTTTTCCCAGGTTGTGTTTTCGCTAATGACAATGCCTTCGGCATGGGCTTCGGGAATTCCGCCTGCCCCGCGCCTCCAGTCAATCGCCCCGAAAACAAAAAACCCCGCGAGAGCGAGGGTCAAAAAAAGTTTTGCGGGCAGTAACAAAGCTGTTTTTATCTCACATTGAAAAAAACAGAGCCGGACTGAATTTACTTTAAAATTTAGATTTTTCATACCTCCTTAGGGTTATGAGTTAATATCAAACGCTTACCGGACTTATTCCGGTTTTTTCTTCTAAAACCCCGATCCGTTCCTCAAAACGGTCGTGGGCGGCTTGGTTCATTGCAAAATTTTCCCTTATTTTTTTAAGTTCGCCTATCACTTCTTCGTTTGACTTTACTATTTCGTCCTTCCATAAAATCAAATCGTCTTTTCTCGCGAAATCCTTTAAATCATCCTTAGTGGCAAAAGTCTTGAACATCTTATCGGTAAAACTTTCAAACCTCTGATCCAATTCTTGTTTTAAAAACCCTTTGGTTACCGGTTCGTTTTCCTGCTCCGGAGTTAAAATAGTTGTCATAGCTCCTTTGATTTAATTTTTAATAGTAATTGTTGCCCCGCATCCATAGACTAAATCCCATTATAACACCGACCCAAACCCCGGTCAATTTCCGAGCTCGCGGATAAACGCGTCGGCCGCGTCCTTAACGCCCGGGTCAATTTCCCCGGCTTTTTTAGCCGCGGCTTTGGCATTTTCCCGGTCGCCCGCCTGCGCGTAAATCTTCGCCAGTTCAATCGGATAGGCGGAATTTTTCGGATCAAGTTCTCCCGCCCGGGAGAGAAGCGCGATGACTTTTCCTGTATCACCGGCTTGCTGGTAATGGCCTACCGCGCCGAGGACAAACTGCAGGCTACTGATCGTTCCGGCGCCTCCGAGATCAAGGCATTTATCAAGGCTGGAAAAAGCCTTTGCCTCGTCTTTCTTAAAAAGATAAATCCGGGAAAGATGGCAATAGCCGTCCGGGTAATTTTCATTCAGGCTCACGGCGTAATCAAGGATTTTTATCGCTTCATCAATATTGCCGCGAGTAAGATAAATCTGGGCTTTTTCAAAATATATCGGCGCCCGGCCCGGACTGGCCTCTATTGATTTATTAATCGCCTCTTCAGCCCTAAGGGAATATCCTCCCGCGATACTCTTGTCTTTGACAATACCGGAAGCGAGGTTTAAAATCTGCCCGAGGGTCATCTGGTTCATGCTATCGCCTGGATTATGGCCGACGTTTTTTTCCGCCTGCGAAATGGCAAACTTTAACAGCTCTTCTGACTCCTCTTCGCCCAGAGCTTCAAGCTGGCTGTAATTTTGCATGATTGAGCGGACAAAAGTATTTCTTGAATCGCGATCCAGAGGCGTGTTATAGCTTAAAGCTTTTTTATATTTTTCCGCGGCCGCTTCCAGTCCTTCTCCGGCGGCAATGGCATATTGGCCGTCTATCGTGCCTTTGAGCATGAATAAAGGCTTAATGTTATATTGATAAATAACGAATAGGGCAATCAGGCCGATAACAGCAGGCAAGTAAGGACCTTTAATTCCCTTATCAACTTTCTCCCCCTTTAGAATTAGAGGGGGCGAGCTCAAAAAATAAATATATCCGAGCATAATCATCAGCGGAATATACGTCGCGAGCGCGTCAAAAACTACGAGGTTCTGGATAAAATAAGCGATAATCAGCGTCGTCATCAGGGAAAAATCGCTTAAGCTGATTTTTTCTTTTCTGAGTCCGGATACGAGGTAATAACCGGCCGCCGCGAATACCGAGAGATAAGAAAGGAGGCCGAAAAGACCGGCGGTTGAAGCGATGTCAATTAAATTATTGTGAGCCCGGTCAAAATAGGTTTCTGATTTAGTAAAATCATAAAATTTCGGGTCAAAATATTTATCAAAGGTAACGGCGAAATTCCCAAAGCCAGTACCGAGAATCGGGTGGTTGGGAAAATCTTTTAAGGCGGCTTTCCAGGAAATAAACCGGGTATTTAGGGTCGGGTCGCTTAAGGATATATGCGTAACCCTGGAAAGGAACGGATTTCCCATAATGGCCGCGCTATTTTTAAAGGCCATTAAAAGCGAACCGGCAATAATAACAACAATCGCGCCGGAAAGGCTTAAAATTTTTAGCTTGCGGCTCTTCCCGAATATCGCGAAAATTAAAAAAGCGAGCGTAACTCCGGCCGCGAAGCCGAGGTAAGCGCCTCTCGTGCCGGAATAAAGCAGTAATAAAAACATGGCCAGGGCGACCAAGCCGCATACAACTTTTATCGCGGCGGATTTCTCCCTTACAAAAAGAATGCCGGTAAAATAAAGACTGAAAATAGCGAACGATCCAACGTAAGCCGCGTTGCCAATGACTGAAACAACGCGGGCGCTTCCGTAAGGGCTTTTTACTATTTCAAAATGCTGGAGAATCCCGACGAGGCTGACGTAAAAAGCCGTGAGGGTAAAAGCGATAAAAAGCTTCTGCCAGTCTTTCCATTCGCGAAAAACGGTTATGATTATGAAGTAAAAAATAAGAAAATGAAAAAGATGGAACCAGCCGAGCATCCGTTCTATGTCGCCCCAGAAGCTTAAATTAAAATCTACGCTAAAAATCGTTGAGGTGAGAAGCGCCAAAAAGAAAGCGCCGAGTCCGAAAGAAATATAAGAAAACTTCGGGCGATAAGCCGGATACGATATCACAAAAACCAGCCAGACCGCGCCGAGAATTTCCATCATGATATTAAAAGGAATCTGCTTTGACGTTATATACGGAAATAAAAGGCTTTCAAAAACGAATAAAAGACAGAAAAAACTCGCGTAAATCCCGTATCTTAAAATGTTTAAATAAGTTTTTGGAAGCATATACTAATTACCGGCAAAAATCAAAAAACCGGTTGATTAAATAAAACGGCAATGATGTTAAAACGCGCTTATTTCCGTTGCTTGCGATTTCTTCGCGCGCGAACGAACCGCTGTAAATTCTCAACAGACGGCTATTTTCCACGCTCTTCCCAAAACTCATAAGCGACCCGAGTTTTGCCGAATGCCCGGACTTTACTTCAATCCCCAGCGCTTTCCCTTCCCAGGGGATGCAAAAATCAACTTCGGCCGACCCGCCGGGATTTTCTTTAGCCCAATAATAAAGTGGTTGTTCCGAATGCATGGTTCCTGCGATGATATTTTGTCCGACGATCTGTTCGGCGATTTTTCCCCGGAACAGGCCTCCTAAATCGCTTAAATTAATGTATTCCGACTGGATATTATTCTTAAAATTAACAAACCCGCTGTCAAGATAAAAAAGTTTTTTAGCCCTCTTTTTTTTTGGAACCAGCGGAAGTTCGAGCGAACTAGTTGCCGGTGTTTGCCTTAAAAGCATGGCTTTTTCCAGCGTTGAAAAAGCCTCGCTCATCTCCCGGCTCCTGAACCCGGAACCGCCGAATTTTTCATAAGTAACCCTTTCACCGGCAAAATAAGGCGCCTGTTCCAGTACGTGCCGGATGTATTTTACCTCGGCTGATCCGGCATATTTATAAATATCCTCGGCATAGGCGGTCATAAGCGACGAATAAACGGCGTTTATTTCTTCCTGGGAGCTTTTCTTAGCATAAAGCGACACCGCTTCCGGCATTCCGCCGATAAGGGTGTAACTATTAAATAATTCCATGGCGCGGGCGTGAATAGAGGAAGGGATGCCGTCATCCGGGGCTAAATTTTTAAGGAAATCCAAAAGGTTTCCTTCATCGCAGGCTGAAAGAAATTCAAAAAAAGTAAGCGGATGCATGTAGGCGTATTCAACTCTCCCCACCGGCATAGAAAATCCTTCTTTTTCAATTTTGACTTCTAAAAGCGATCCGGCCGCGATTACGTGAATATCCGGCCGCTCTTCATAAAAAAAACGCAGAAGCGCGATAAGATCGGGCGCGTTCTGGATCTCGTCAATAAAAATCAGCGTCCGTCCCGGTTCAATCTTTTTTTTAAGGGCTATATCAACTGTTTTTTCAAAATCGCTGAGCGATTTTACGGCCTTAAAAAGTTCATAATCTTCGGCCTTGTCCAGGTTGATGTTCACGAGGTCAAAACCATGTTTTTGGGCAAAAAGTTTGACGGCATAAGTTTTGCCGACCTGTCTGGCGCCGCGTAAAACTAAAGGCTTTCTATGCTGTTTTATCTTCCATTTCCCTAAATATGACAATATATTTCTGTCAAACATAGTGCTAGTTTATTACATACTTTGTAATACTTACATACTATATTATTACATAATATGTAAATTGTCAACAAATACTGATTTATACACCTTTTTTATCAACTACTTTAGGTATATTTTGATTAAACTGAGATGTTATCACATCTTGCCAAAATCGCTATTGCTTATCCCGAGTCCGAGTTTACGCATTACCGCGAAAGCGTCAGCCGGGCGGCCGAGAAAATAGCGCTTGCCGTCCGCCGGGTTAATATACCAGGCTTCGCCCTTTCCTTCAACCTGCAAAAATATTTTTCCTTTCTGCTTCGCGGAAAAGCCGGAGTCAAGATTCATTTTAAGGTTCTTTGCTTTTGGCGAATACCCGGAATTGAGTTCCGCTTTATCATCAAATCCGTCAGCGTCAGTATCTTTTTTGCCCTTATCAATTCCCAAAGCGTCTTCAAATATGTCCGACAGTCCGTCCGCGTCCGAATCAGTCCCGGTTAAGCTCGCGAGACCTATGGGAATTTTTTCTAAATCAGCGGTTTTTATTCCGGTTCCCCCGGCTCGCATTACGGCGAAAGCGTCAGCCGGCCGGCCAAGAGAATACATTTTTTGCGATCCCGGATCAACCCAGTAAGCCTCGCCTTTTCCTTCAACTTTTAAAATTATTTTTCCCTTTAGATTTTTATAAAGAGCGGAGTTTTTTATGGATAAGGCGGTTTGGGATTGGGAGGCGGATTGGCCGGCTAAGGAAGCGCCTTCGCCAGAACTGCTCCCGTTACCGCTTTCATTTCCCGAGCCAGAGGAACCCTGTCCGGCCGCTGAGACAATAAAAGTTTTAACCGCCGACTTATAGGCGGTGCCGGGCGTAGTTGTTCCGGTCGCAAAGTAGTCGTAATTTCCCGGCGCCAAATCTTTTATTTCAATTTCATGCGAACTTTTAATTTCATCCGATCCGGCTTTTATATAATCCCCGTCCTTTTTATAATACGCGTAGCCGCTCGCGCGCAAACTCGTATCCCAGGAAATTTTTACCGAACTACCCGAAACCGTTGCCGCTGGTTCTTTGGCTATCGCGACTGAGTCGTTTAGCGGGGTGGTAAAAGAAAGGTAGGGGGTTTCTTTGGTGGTCGCGTTTAGCGACGAGATTATCCTGTAATTATATTTCGCTCCCGCCCTTAACCCGGTTAATTTTATCTCATGGCTAACGGCATTATTGGAATCCGAAACATTTTCAAGAGACACTGGAGGATCTTGATTGTATTCCACGTTGCCTGACGCGGCTTTAGTAGTTTTCCAGATAATCGCGACCGATGATGAACTGATTAAGGATAGCGCCGTGTCAAAAATAGCAAAGCTGTTTTTTTCTTCTTGGCTCAAATAAACATAAACCGGGGTTGACGTTGAATTGTTAGTTTCGTTTTTTTCTATAAGGCGTTCTACTTTATCAATTGTAAACTCAATCTTATTACTGCCCGCTTTAATAAATTCTCCCGTATATGAATATTTAAATTTTTCGCCAGGCTCAAGAGGATTATTAATATCCGGATAGTTGTCATAGGTCTTTGTTTTTATATCAAACCCCGAAAAATTATAAAAAACATCATTTTCATGCAGTCCGGTACTGGCGTTAATGGCCGAATCGCCAGTATTTTTTAACCATACGTTTATAGTAATCGCCGAATTTACAATCGGCTCAAAAGGGACTAATTCTATCAAATCAAAGGCTAGATCGGTCTTCCCGGTTTCAAATACATTAATAGTCTCTTCCAGGCTGTTATTGGTTTTTTCGTTGCTTTCAAAAACTTCATCGTTTTGGTCAATTCTAAAAGAAACCTTTCGCTCTCCCGCGCCGGCAAACTTGCCTTTGGCGATATAATAGAATTCGCCATCCGGAATTACAACATTGTTTAATGAAGGAGCGGGCGCGCTGAAAGATTCAACTTCAAAGCCGGGCAGGCTATACGCGTAAGCCGTTAAGCCGGCGGTTGTGAATATATTTTTTGTTCCGTTATTTTTTATTCTAAATTTTACGTTGCAGGTCTGTCCGGCGGATAATTTTTCCGGCTCGGTAATTATATCCATTACCGCTAAATCATTTCCCTGGACAATTATTTCCTTGCTTAAAGTATTGTTATTCTCATCCGTCTCCTCAAGCACATTGGCGGTATCTATGGAAAAAGTAAGATTTTGTTTTTTAATTTCTTTGAATTTACCGGTAAAAATATAAGTCTGCTCGCCGCCAGCCGCGAGCGAAACCGAAGGAAAAGTATAACTTTTCGTATCAATTTCAAGATTCGGGAATGAATAGCTAAACGCGCGGAAGAATTCTTCCAAAGCCGCTCCGGGTCCAAGATTTTTCGCTTTCACCGTAATAGTCGCCGCTTGGCTATACTCCGGACTTTCAGGATTCACGGAAATTGAGGTTACGGCAATGTCCGGCCCGACCAGCGCGCGGGATTCTTTTATGCCGGTTATTGCGGAAACAACTATTAAGAAAGCAAAAAAAACTAAAAAGGAACGAAATTTTGTCATAAATTATTTTAAAAATTAGCTTCGCGCTTTTCTCACCGCTCATTCGCGCCAATTCTGACGAGAATAATTTCGCGCATTAAAGCATCATTCCCCGTGCCTTAAAAGATAGTCGTCAATTCTTCCCCGCAGAATCCGGGGGTCAAGCACTCTTTTAATTCCCTGCTCATACACGGCGATTATATCTTCTTTGGATCTTTTCATGCTGTATTCATAAAGTTCGGCGAGCATTAGATAATAGGCCGTTTCACCGGGCGAAATTGCTATGGCTTCTTTGAAATATTCTTCCGATAATCTATAATCGCCCAAATATTTTGCCATACTTCCGGCATTAACCATTAAAACGGTATTCTTCCTTTGCCCGGCTTCAATTCCTTCTTGATAAATTTTAAGCGCCTCCCGGTAATACTCTTTTCCATCGCCGATTTTTTGCGCCTGAACGTCTTCAGCCAGAGTCTTCCAAGCCATTCCCAAAGAAATATACGCCTTTATATTATTTTTATCCGCCTTTAAATTTTTTTGCTCTTTTATTATTTCATCCACTGAAGCTGACAATCCGGGATAATTATTCTTTAATTGGTTCAAGCCAGTGTCCGATCCCCCGCCCTTGTAAAAATACAATATCGCTCCAACGCTAACGGTTAAAACGATAACTATGCTAAAAAATATTAAATTTTTTTTGCTAGAAACAGCGCTCATGTCTTTAAATTTTAGATATTAATAAATTAATCATCATCTTAAATTATCGCATTATTACCCTAAAATTTCAACGGCATTTACCTACATCTCCACTCCGTTCTCCTTTAAGAAATTTATCGCTTCTTCTCTTAAAGCCGGGTTTAGCTCTACGGCTTTTCCTATGTATTCCTTTGCCATAAATTTATCGCCCAAAACCATGTAAGTCGCGGCCAAACTGGCGTAATTCTGAGCGTTTTGAGGCTCTCGGGCGATTAAATTTTCGTAAAGCGGAATGATTTTTTCGTAATTCTTTTCCCCGGCGTAAATGTCAATTAAATAGCGAATATTGGCCGGCATAGAAAAGGCAAATCCTGAACCCTTTTCCAGCTCCAAAATCCCCTCAGAGCGCTTTTTATTCAGCATTAAAGCCAAGCCGTAATACCAGTGCGGTTCGGGATAATCAGGATTCTTAAAAGCCAGTTCGCCGAGTACGGCTTCGCTTTTTTCTAATTCGCCGGTTAAAAAATATAGTTTACCTAAAAGCAGAGGGATTTGCTGGCGGTCCTGGTTGATGCTTTTTGCTGAGAGCAAAACTTCCTCGGCTTTTTTATAATAGGCGTTATCAAGATACTCACCCATAAAAGAATAAAGTTGTCCCAGCCAAAATTTATAGAGGTATGTTTCAGGATATTTTTTATCATTGGCTAATAATTCCTCCTCCATTTTGTAAGCCACAGGATCAAGAGTTTCCCGATCCAGTTTTCCCCAAGCGTCAAAATTAGCCAAATCCATAGTTAAGTTAATCGCCACATCCCATCTAAAAGGCACCGGAGTTTCCATGGCTTTTAGGGCGTATTTTTCCCAAATAAAATTAGACTGGATAGCTTTGGCATCCCTGGCCAAACTCGTATAATAAGAGGCCTTTAGCATCCTGAAACCCATGAAAGCCGAGACAAGAAAAAAAATAAAGGAGGCGATGAAGAGTAAATTTAAATACCGATCTTTAACCAGCCGCTCTTCCCTTCTATCGGATTCAATCACAAAGGTGGCCAAGGCCAGAACCAAAAACCAAAGCTGGAGCGAGTTTGAAGTTTCAAAAGAAAAAAGCAGGGCAACGACGTAAGCGCCGATTCCGGCGAAAATAAAAATTAAGCCGGCGCGATCGCTTTTATTTTCTTCTTCCTTAATTTTTCCATAGAGGCCGAAAAAAATAAACCCTAAAAAAACGAGATACGATATTACCCCGATAATACCGGCCGAATTAGCGACTTCTAGAACAAAGTTATGCGGCTGATCCCAGACGGTTTCCTGGAATGAATAAGCGAGGAATTTAGGATTATAATATTTGTCGTATATCGCCTGATAGCTTTCCAGCCCGTGGCCGATTATCGGCGAATCCTTTAAGCCTTTTAAAGCGATTTCCCAGGCCATGATCCGGGTTTGGGCAGTCGTATCATTCAGGCTGATACTATAGATAAAAGAAATTGACGCCGGCAAAAAATTCCTTACGGCCGGAAAAATCAGCCCCGAGCTCCAGATAATTATAGCGAGTCCCGCGCCGGCTATGAGGCCGATTTTAAGCTTCTTGCCGGCCAAAAAAATAAAATAGAGCGTGATGGCAAGAACGGCGCCGGCCATTATGCCAATAAAAACTCCCCTAGTCCGGGTGCCAAAAATCGTAATTAGTGAAGCCAGACCCGATAACGCTCCAAGCCATCTCCAGGCCGAGTCTTTAAAGCGCAAAAAATAATAAATTCCGATGAATACGGGAAGTATTAAATAGTTGGCTAAAAATATTGGATTTCCAATTAAACCTGAAAGCCGGACTCCTTCCAGAATGTAATCCTTAATTCCCGGAATAGAAAACCCAAACCAGGCAACGAGCGATGACAATAACGCAACCGCTAAAGCCAACCCTAAAAATTTTTTCCAGTCGTTGCGCGTACTAACAAATTGCCTTAAAAGAAAATAAAAAATTATGAAATGAGCCAACGTAAAAACCCCCTGGATCCGGGATTGGTCGCTCCAGAAACTGCGGTTAAAATTATTGCCGAAAAAAGAGGTGACGAGTAAAACCAGAAAAAAGATAATCACCGCCCAGTCAATTTTCCTGAAAACAAAAAACTGTTCTTTTTTAACAGCAACCAAAGTAACAGCAAGAAAGCCGAGCAAGGCGATTAAAATTTGAAAAAAAACCGTCTTGCCGAAATGGGACGGATACATGGTCCAGGAAATAAAAACCAGAGGCAATATAAGCGATCCAGCGAGACCGAATTTGATTATTTTTCTTAACATATACCATTAGATTAACTGCTTTCATGTTATCATATTTTGCCTTAAAAACAACCCCGCCCCACCAATAAAGGCGGGACGGGGAGTTTATTTCGGTCGTATTAGCCGAAGTCAAAAACCAATACTCTAACTAAATGATTAGTTATAAGTAAGGGTTTTGGCTGACAAAGGCAGGGAGTCGCTGGTAGTAATATCAGTAGTTATTACACCGTCTCTCCAGGCTAGGTCAGTCGCGGCCATACCAATACCGATAGATTCGGCAGTGGTGTCAGTGGCGATTTCCAGCTGATTGGTATCCATAGTAACCACAAAGGTCATGGATTGACCGGACGCGATTTCAACATCAACGAAGTTGGTCGCGCTGCTGGTTCCGTTAGTGAACTCGGTATCGCCAATATTGCGGTTCTCACCTGCCGCAAAGGTCGTGGTAGCAACAAGGTTCGCGGATGAAACAGTTCCATTCTTATAAACCTTGATTTCCACGGCGCTGTTAACGGTTTTTGATGTACCGCTCTGGCTGATAGCGAAGTTCATTGACTTGATAGTCGCTGAGTAATTGCCAGCGTTAGTGCTGTTAACGGCAATAATCTTGGCTACGATAGAATCGTCGCCAGGCGATTGAGCTCCGGAAGGA